>Ga0209700_100212_pt1 | contig 97386 bp, 72 predicted proteins | sample SiratroredBW_FD_187528 | JGI IMG/M metagenome (GOLD analysis project Ga0209700, IMG submission 187528) | Root nodule microbial communities of legume samples collected from California, USA - Siratro red BW (SPAdes) (version 2) | ecosystem: Host-associated > Plants > Roots > Nodule | place: USA...
TTTTTTTTTTTTTTTTTTTTATCAGCAAACTACATATGTAATAAAACACTCACCCCTTGCGATAAGAAATACATCAACTAACAAGATAGACAATGGCTAAAAAATTCATAACCTGTTCGTAGACCAAACAGTTAATTATAGCAAGATAGGATACTTAGCCTATCCTATTATATCTGGCCACCAGATGAGCCCTTAAAAGTAGTCTTTTATTTTTCAATTCAGTCATTTACTAACTCAAATTAGTTAGCAATAGCTGTAGTACCCCTGTGGTTAGTTAGTTTGTTCAAGTATTAACATCTCTATATATAGTGTTCCACTTCTGTAACTGATTGGAATTCATTTTCTGTTACGGAGAAAAAATTTAGTTCATTCTCTCTCAAACTATTAATTACAGAGTACATTAACTGAATATCTTTTAGCCTACATGAATGAGGCAATAGTTAGGAATATGTATAGCTCTAAAACAGCACTAAGTAAAGAATATAACAATTGAACAAGAGAGTTCAAATTAAAATCAACCCAACAATAAATAAAAACATTACCTGTGCAAATTTCCATTGAAATGATCACATTTGATATTTGGAGTCAAAGGAACATTAGTTCCAACACATGGTAAAGAGAAATCCCACTTCCCAGCACGCCAGGCAGATTCATATTGCAATTCAGTAAACTCCAAATCATGCTGATGCAGATTCTTGCTTGAAGTCAAGCCTCGGCAATACATGTCAAGCACGTGTGCACAGCCAATCTGTTGCAAGGATCTAATCAACCCTTTGTAAGGTCTACTCTGCCTCATCTCATCTGTCTCTGATGCAAAGGATGAAGGATGTGCTGATCCTGTTTGTTCCAATGGCAGAGCTCTTGAACTGCCATCCTTATGTACTGAGGTCTCTGATTGCACTTGCAAGTCGTAATACTCTAGGGCCTTTCTCCAGTTTCCCTCATGCTCAAATGTGGTTATTTGAGAATTCAACTATTATTTACATCAACCAATATAAATAAAATGAAAAAGGAAAAGCAAAAGAAAAGAAAAAAAAAAAAATGTAACTAGTGAAATAAAACATGAATCCAAAACCACAAACCAGTTATGCACGGCCTATCTTGCACGGATACAAACATTGTACTCAGGCATACCAGTTTTAAGGATCTACTACACATGTAATATAAAATTAAAAAAAAAATGCAAATATAAAAGTTGAATTTTACGTAAAGATGACTATTAAATATAATTTTCTGCTTTGTATTGCTCTGTATTAGTGTCTGTTTAGGGCTCTCAGTTTGTTGGTCCCATGCGTATCAGTTAATGAGTTATCTTGTATCAGTTAATGAGTTATCTTGTACAGTTCACAGAACTCACAATCACAGACAATGCATATCGTTCAGTTATGTGATAAAGCTATGAGAAGGAAAAATCAAGCTCGCTAACCTTGTGAGACTGAAGAATTCCATATAAGCTATCTGGTTCATTGATTCCAGTGACTGCCGAAACAAGAATTTCAATATGATCTGGCAACTGACAGGAAGCCAACAAAATGATCAAATGTAAATAAGAAACAGACATGATTATGGACCAAAGCAATCTCCATAAATAGTTTACAAATTCATACATAACCAAGAAACAAGTAAATTGTACAAAAATTATTTAAAAGTGTAATATAGTATATAGTCCAACTAAAGTAAAATAGTATGCCCAAATAAAAAACATATTCAGTACAACTTACCATTTCATTATGTGAGAAATCAGGACCTCCAACTGTTAAAGTTTTAAATTGCTCTTCACACCAATGTTCCACATACATAACTGAAGTAAAATACGACCCACAACTCTATAGTAGAAAAAGAAGCACATGTAATAAAAATTTATATAAAAAAACAAATGAAAAGAAAAACAAAATATAGGAAGATAAATAGAAAACATGAGAAGACAAAGGAAAATAGAAGTGAAGTGCACAGAATCTGCCACTTACAGCTGCGAACTTGGCGACAAGAAGATAGTCAATGGAGAGCCAATAAACCTTGGAAGATGAAAGGAAAAATAAATTCTGTTAACTTTTGCATTCCACAGATTACTTTTTTCGGAAAATAATTGAAGTATGAAGGTAATAACCCAGGAAGATAATACTTTGTCCCATGAGGATGGTGACTTTGCCGAAGAATTTGAAACAACTGGAGATTCTCTTGCAATTGCAGAAGTGGACCGGGTTTTAGAACTATAACTTGACGGCCTTGAATTCTGCAAAATAACAAAATAAACTAGGGTTTTGTTAACACCAGCCTTTAGAGATGATTTTAAGAACCTAAAAGTGGCAGGATTTTGTGGTAAAGAAAGCATTTATTAGATTGGAAATGCAAGTGTAATAAATGTTTTCTTTATGAATAAAAATAAGATCAATCTAGAAAACATCAATATGTCGTATTAAATTAGTTTGACAATGAATACACAATAAAAACAGAACATATATGTTTGTGTTGTTCGAAAGCCCACATTGCCTACTTCATCGGTGCACCTATTATATATCTGTTATGCAAGTTCAACTAACATTATTTTGATTTTTGGACGGAAATCTAACAAGTGCAGGGTGCATTTTATATAAGTACAATAAAATGAAGATTTGGGGAGCACAAACATCTGAATTTGATATGATAGGTGTTGTAAATAGCAAATTATTAGCATAAAGATATTCTTAATATCTCCATAATAATGGGAAAAAAATATCTTCAAAATCTTCCTGTTCATTTTAAAATATCTTTTATTTCCTTATTCTCAAGGAGTTTATTATTACAAATAGAGAAGATGAGAATGTCATTTGTGTGATTATTATCAATAAGATAATAAAATAGAGATGAAACTTCATGGTTTTTGAACCAACAATGGTGGAAGCACGGGTTTCCAAGCAGAAAGCAATTCAATTTGCATTAGAATTCATTGTAAACACAAGAACAAGAAAGGACATAAAAGCAAAAATGGATTAAGACAAAAGAATGGACTATTAGAACACACCAACTTGAATGAAGAATCAAAGGATAAGTGCGTGGAGATTCGCCACTCAAGAAAGCTTCGCAAGATAACAACCAAGACAATAGAAAAGACTTTCAAAGAGCACTCACAAGGAGAATTTCATTTAATCTTCAAAAGTGATTTTTACATAAGAGTTTGGCTCTCTTTTTATAAAGAGCATGCCACAGTTTTGAAGAGGAAAAGACAACTCTCAAGTGCTTAGAAACATTAAGAAACCCGAATGTAAACATAAGACTACTTAAGCTAAAGTTAACTCAATTAATCTTATGTTTAATACTTAGTTAACTATTAATAAATCCTATCATATATGGGTGGTTCCTGAAATTAGGGAAAGGCACATGGAAGACCCTAAAAATTAAGGAAAAGCCCCTCATTACATTTCCAAGAAGCACAAGTGGTACATGGAAAGCTTAAAAGCCATGTTAAGTAGTTACAACCATCATTACACTTATGAAAGTGACATGTTGGTTAGAAATTCTTCATGTGATTTATACTCTTACGAATTTCATGTTGTTTCTCATGGTGACTCTTGGATTGTAGAATTTTCCAAGAGAATAAAGGAATATTCAACTACCTAAAAGTTTACAAAATTTGAGAGCTTCCTTGCATCTTCTTCCACTTCATTCAACTTGCTTCTTGTGAATCTTCCTTGGAATGTTCTTTAATAATTTCTTTTGCATTGCTTCTTTTATTTATTATTGAAGTTCCTTTTCTCCTTAATTAGATTCTTCTCCAATTATATTTACATCAAGAACTTATTGGATTCTTTTGAGGAGAGACACCAAGCAGATTTAGCACCAAGGAGTCATAAGCAAACTCATTTAAGAGACCATGACAACAACTTAAACCCAAAACTTTAAGGCAATAGGTTTATTGGTCTTTACTCCTTAAATTTTGCTCTTCTTGCCCATTTCTACCAAATGTGAGACTCCAAACTAACACTTGTCTCCAACAATATCCCCTTAAGTGTAAATTGTTTCTACTTTGGTACACTCTCCTTTAAATGAAAATGTTTGTTAATCATGAGTACTTTAATAGTGACCCTTACTTGTATCGTTTACTACAATAGGACACACTTGCTTGCAACCCCTGGAAGACTTCCAATATAAGGAATCCACAAACCTAGGATTCTCCACCTACTCCATATCGTACTTGTTTGAGTTGGTCATCAAGACGAACCAACGACTTTGACACCACTTGTTAGGTTCTTTTAAAGGGAGGCATCATAGAGATTTGTTTGCAATGTGCCATGACCAAAGTTATGTTTGAGTCTTTTCCCCTTTTATGTTCTTGTCCGTTTCTACTCAAGGGAGGCATCATTGAATGAAGGATTTTATGGAATAGACTATAAAAATAATGTTTATAAATTATTTAAAAACAAACACATAATCCAAAGAAGTGATAAAAGAACAATAGGATACCTTTGCGAATTGCAATGGGAGGTTTAAATACGAGCAATGTTGGAGGATGATAGGTAGCACTTCTAGGGGTGCCCATGTCTGTCAATGGTATGTGAAAAGTGGAGGCGGAGTACGAGCTAGTACAAGTGTTGAGACAATAGTGGAAGAAAACGAAGGAGTGTCTCAAGGAATGAAACACGGGTAGAGACCAAATACCATTGTAGTTTAGGAAAGAAACATCAATAACCGTTTTTGAGTCGAGAGTAACCTAAAAAATTACATTTTAGGCATTTAGTAGAGGGTTTAATTTTACCTCTAGTGAGATCATGAACAAAACATGTATAAGTATTGGACAGACACAACAATTGCTTCTGAACAACATCATGGGTAGGAACAATAGAACTTGAGAGAATTTGATTACGAATGGCCTCAAGGCCTAGCGGAAGTCAAGCAAGAGCAAGTACCACGAAAAATTGATTGGGTTGTCTTTAGAATCTCTTTGCAACAGCAGTAAAAGTCATGAGTGTAGAATAATCTGCAATCAGACTGACAATCTTTACAAGGTATGTTTGCATATCCATGTTCTCCAACTTGATGTTGATCAAGCTAATGTGTACACTGTAGAAACAGTGAACACTTTTGATAAATTTTCTTCGCCTTTGTCCATACATCATAGCAAGTCGTTCCTAACCAATATTATGCTTGAAGATTTGGGGCCAAGAAAGAACCAAAGCATGCTGCATAAAGAGGTCCCAATTTCTTTAGTGGTGACAGTAACGAAGGTCAAAGTTGTCAAATGACGAGGCTTACCTTGCCCTTCAAACCATAACTACATAGCAAAGTGCTACAATTTTCTGTAGGTGAAAGTTTTTCGCATGGGATCATTGGTATGTAGGTGAAAGTCACAAGAGATTGAGCACAAGACAAGAGAAAAACCCAAATCAGTGTGAAATGAAGCCAAAGTGGTTCCTCAGAGATGAAGAAGAAAGGTGTGGAAGTCGCAAGAGAGTGTACCACTGAAAAATAGCATCAGACGCAAATCTAAGGCTGGTGCATGAGAAAGACATGTAAGATATTATAGAGGTGGTGCATGCGGTGGAGTTAGGTGGCAATTCTTACACGATGATGATCCTCAAGAGACGATGACTCCAATGACTTTTAAATGGAGGATTGTAGTGATGCATGAACAACTCTATCTAAACAGTGCACTGGGAAAAAATATACAGGAAAAAGGAAAGCCTAGCTCAATGACACCATAGAGTTTATCTGTTATTTCAAATTCTGTGTTTAATCAAACATGGAAAGCCTTTATTTATAATCATTCAAAGTATAATATAGGGAATCCTAATAATGGCTAATACCGGAGAATATCCCTAACTATCAGCATCACATATTGCCATAATTACTAAGATCAAATCGTTTTACAATGTTTATAACCTTTATAGCTCTAATGGAAGATTTTAGGGCATTTTCCAGTAGATAATTTAGTTTCCTACCAAAAATATATTAAAAGATATACTTGAAACTCTCAATTATATTTTTCCCCTCGTTTATGATTGTATTTATTCAAAATATAACTCAAAATGAAGACTTTTTTGTAATTTGTAATATTCGAAAGCAAGTTTCTCACTTAAACCTCATAATTTCCCGTTTGAAGTGTTCAGACTTACGAAGAAAAAAGTCAAAATATATTAAAATAGGGTGGAATCATATTCACCTTAGAACCTTCACGCTTCGACGGCACAAATGAAGATCTTTCCATGACATAACGAATACGAAGTTCATTAAGACAATTCAAAACCACTTGAATGGATTTCATCAACTTATTTGACTCTGTAAATATATGCTCCGTCAACTGCAAAATTCACAGTAACTTAAATAACAAGCTTATTAACTTTAGTCCAACAATGCAGGTTGTAGTACAATCAATGTCATATCATTATCATTTCGAATATAACATTAAATGACTACCTAAGCTCTCTAAAAAACTAAGGGAGGAGGTGCAGTACAACCTGCAAACAGATCAACTTGTGAAGATCGATGTCCAGATCCTTCCTTGCAGTGATATCGACAAAAATACTTGGGAAAAGAAACTCGGCAATTTCGCCTTGAAACATTATAATATCTTGACAAAGCCTGGGATTAAAATAGGCTAGGAAAATGAGAGTTGAAAAAGAAAAAAAATAAATAAATAAAAAAGAAGCCTGATAAAGGTCTGGTAGTTGATAATGCTAACTAATGACCATTGAATTGTCAACAATTAAGTAATTAGATAAGTTCAGAATACCTTAGTATCACATCACTGCAGTAGACAATAAGTGAATACACCAACGGGCAAATCCACATTTCAAAAGTTTTACTATCTGTTGCCCACACAGTGGACTTCTCCAATGAAATTGCTTCAGCTGAAAAAATTAAAGATTAACACAAAAATAGTTAATATTTTAGTTACAAAGAAATCGTTAATAACAACAAAAACAGAAAAAAGTCAAAGAAAGAAATATTGAAGTTGGAATGAGAGAAAACTCACTGACTAAATGTTACTTATAAGCTTTAGTATGAATTCCTTCAAAGAAAGAAATTTCAAGTACCAGTGGAGGTCTCAACTCTGATTTTGGTTTCGAAGTACCAAATATGTTAAGATTCTTCTCAAATGGAATGTTTCTAAATTGCTACTTAGACTACATTATTAGAATATCTTCTAGGCTAGCGTCAATGTTAGGATCCAATTACAAGGTATGGGACACGAGTCCCACATTGAAAGTATGGGATTTTAGTGAGGTTCAGCAATGTTTGGAAACCATCTACCACTTCTCAATCTTCATATGCTTGGAAGAAGTAAATCTCAAAGACTCAACCTCATTCAGTCCATGACTTGGCAAAAATCTTACATCATTTAAAATCAGAATATCAAAGTTGGAATAAAAAACAATGAAAGGGAAATGATTATAAGACTCAATGCCACCACAATGTCTAATTAAACTATTAGATTAATAATGACCCAGAACATTAACTCTGATCAGATCAGTTTTACTAGAATTCACAATAACATGGCTGTGCGCACACCAACCAATATACCTTTTGACTTCCTATCTAGGTCCAAAAGGAGATTTGCCACAAGTTCAATATTGACACCTTTGGAATGCACCTGCATTAGAACACAATAAAATTCATAACAAGAAAAACTAGTTCCAAGGATAAACAGTGCGTCACATGCTTGCAATTCTACTCAACTTACAGTTTAAACTTAAAGATGAAACCAAAGGAATGTGTGCCACTTCCGTACTTAACCATGTATTTTTAAAGGTTTATTGGTCATCACTATGTCAATCTAAGTTTCTTAGCAACCCAACATTATAAGACACCAGCACCTTTATATTATTAATTAGACTTTGTAAACAAACTAGCATGATCACCATACAAAGCATAGAAACTGGGACAAAAATTTGGTCAATTAATTTTAATTTATTCTATTCATAGTATAAAATCTCAACATAATTTTTTATTTAATTACATATTTCATTATCAAATACAAAACCATTAACACCGTACTTTTCTTAATATAAAGTTTTTTAAAAATTATTAATAAAATTCAAATCAAATTGAATAATACTTTTATTTTCATTTTTTATTCAGTCATCCAAATAAAAATATTGTAATTCTATAATTACCTTAATCTGACCTAAACAAATTCTAGTTCTAGATAATAACTATTTGACAGACTTTTTTTCTATTTATTCTTAATGCATTTGAGCAAAAGTCTTAAAAATTACTGGAGAACAATGGCGTACCAGTAGATACGAAACATCATCTTGCACAAAAGATAAAAGTTGAATAGAGCGATATTTATTTTATTATATTTGTTCTGTCGAAACAAAATACAAAAGGAGCATTTATAATAGCTACCCTTGCAAAAACAAGCAGACCAAAAACAAAAACCAGAATAACAAAAGCCTGAGGGATGGCCAAACAAACAAAGGGGAATATTGTGCTGCTGTAACGGAATGAGAAAACGGAGCAAGAAAAATCATACTGTCCATATCCTATTTTTACAAATTGATTTTGTAAAATGTATAGATTCATCGATATTATAAAGATAATCGGGTAAAGAAAGGGTTAAAATCCAGGAAACATTTTGAATCATCTCACCTCATTAAATTTTTTAGTTTCTTCTCGTGACAAAGATATTGTGTCATATGGAAAGCAAGAATTCAACTTGTAAAGGTATTTCAAACAAACTCAAATATCAATAAACCCTAGCACTTGTGCACCAGCTCAATAACATAGAAACTTGTGTTTACCAATATGGGCCTAGGCCTATCTCAATGTAATGCAATGTACATTCTATAAATGTGTTCCATCATATGACTACCATTTAATTCTACATGGTATTTAGAGCCTAGTTGAATCCTTGTCCTCTCAGTCGTCCCACTATACGTCGATGTCAACTTCTTAAATTTTGTTTCTTTCCGATTTTTGGCATCCTCTCATTATCATGCTACCTTTTCGAGCTGTTTCACACCATTTTTGCCACTATCAATAGCTTTACGATTAGAAGCCCCACCTCTCGAGTATTACTGCTGAGCAACCATTGCGCCACCAAATGTTTGTCCATTAGAGCAACAACGTGTGCCTAGAAGCAGGTGGCTTGTCCCTGCCATTCTCTACGATCTCATCAATGTAGACTTGCCCTAATGACCTCTCCTTATGTCTGGTCTCCACTTCATGGTTTGAACTCATTTTACGAATCCCCTCTTGTAATAATGTTCTCCTCTCTCTTGTCATTGTTTTTCGCTCCCCTCGATAGACCCCTGACACATGTGCTAGGGTTTGGAAAAGCATCTGGTTGTTGTACACCAATGATACTCAATACCTATGGCGTATGCCAAAATACTAAAATACTAATACCATGGGCAACATTCATTGTCTTCTACATGACATCAATGAACTATGCTTCTTGTTGCTAGTCTTGCCTAAGAACTAGAACCAAACTTTTTTATGTTGTTGGCATTGTATGGGCTCATTGATAAGTATTCATTAGTTCGTGATCAGATTTTATGGTCTATGACTGTGCCCACGTTGAACTCTACTTGGTCCACCTGTTGTGTGTGTCGACCAAGTTATCTTTTGACATATATTGTTCTCTCCTCCCTAGTGATTCCTTCACATTTATTAAAATAAAGAGAAATAAATATAGGATTAATTCTCTTATATAAAAATACACACAAAGGGTTGTTTATTTATAAATAATAAAAATAACATAAATAATAATAAAATAACAGAAAACATGGGCTAAGCCTCAAGCTGGTGCATATAAATTGTATGTACCAAGCTTGTTATAAATATAATCAATCCTGGGACCCCTTAAAGATTTGGTGAAAATGTCTGCTAATTGATCATTTGAATTAATAAACTCAATCTTAATGTCTCAAGATGTAATTCTTTCTCGAACAAAATGACAATCAGTTTCAATATGTTTAGTCCTCTCGTGAAAAACGAGATTTGAGCTAATATGAAGAACAGCCTAATTATCACATATAAGTGTCATTTGAGTGACCTCTCCAAATTGCTATTCTTTCCGTAACTGTTTGAGCCAAATAAGTTCACAGGCAACTAAGGTCATGGTTCTATATTCAGTTTCAGCACTAGATCTTGCCAAAACATGTTTCTTATTTTTCCAAGATATCAAATTAACACCAATAAAAACACAATATTCGGAAATAGATTTTCTATCCCGATGAAGACTCTGCCCAATCCGCATTTGTATAACATACAACTCCAGTATAGTCATTATGACCATATAACGGCCTTTTCCAAAAAAACCTTTAATGTACTTCAATATACGATTAACTGCATTCAAATTATCAACACATGGAGAGTTAAGGAATTGACTCACCGCACTAACTGTAAAAGAAATATCAGGACGACTAACAGTAAGATAGTTCAGTTTTCCAACTAATCTTCTATATTTTCAGGATTTGAGAGGGGCTTCCCCTGACTAGGTAGAAGTTTGACATTAGGGTCCATGAGTGTCTCAACAAATTTAGAATTTATTAACCCTGTTTCTTCCAAAAGATCCAATGCATATTTTCTTTGAGAGATAACAATACCATGATTGGATTGTGATACCTTAATCCCCAAGAAATATCTAAGTTTACCTTTAAATATGCTGTTTAAGTTGAAAAATGTCATGGTGATCACTACCCTTAAACACAATGTCATCAACATATACAACTAGATAGATACACCCAGCATTCGAATGATGATAAAAAACTGAATAATCTGCCTTACTACAAGTCATACCAAATTCTTTAACAACACTACTAAACTTTCCAAACCAACAAAAAATTTCTCAGAGGGGTAAAGAAACGAGTTTCCAACTTCCACTGTCTGAAGAGCACTAACTTCATCAAGCATAGCTTGACGCCAACCAAGATAGGCTAAAGCATCACCTACAGATTTTGGAATAGATACTAAAGAAATGGACGAAAGGCAAGCATAAAAAGGTTAAGATAGTCTATGATAGCTCAAGGCAGTATAATGTGGAGATGGATTACGGGTAGAACGTATACCTTTACGAATGACAACAGGAAGATCAAATTGAACTGTCGGAGCCAGAGGGGGCAGAAGATCTGGCATCAGAGGAGAATCACTTGGTGGACGTTGGAAAGTTTAACAACGACTATAAACTTTAAGAGGTGGTGAACGAGGCGACTCAGTAAGAAAATTAGACATAACAGGAGAATCACAAACAACTAAAATATGTATTTGATTAGATGAAGATGCAAGAGGAGAAGATAAAGACTTAATATAAAAAAGTAAGATTCAGTAAAGGTAAGTTTTGCAGAAATGAAATAACGATTAAGTGAAGGTGAAAAACATTTATATCCTTTTTGAGATCTAGTGAACCCTAAAAGATACATTTATGTGACCGAGCAGATAATTTATCAAATCCAAGACTAAAATTGTGAACAAAGCATGTAAATCCAAAAGTTTTAGAGGGTAAGGGATATAAAGAGACTCATGAGGAAACAAAATAGAGTGAGGAATTTTATTTTCTAAAACTGAAGATGACGTACGATTAATAAAATATCATGCACTAAGAATAGCTTCACCCCAAAAACATTGAGGAACCCTACCATGAATTAAAAAAGTACAAGTAGTTTCAACAAGATATCCATTCTTGCACTCAGCCACTCCATTTTGTTGAAGTGTATAAGCACATGAAGTTTGGTGAAAAATGCTATGAGATTTCATAAAAGTGTTAAAAAAATAAGAAAGATACTCATGAGTATTATCACTGTGTAAGATTTGAATTGAAACTCCAAATTGATTTTTAATTTTATTAAAAAAAGTTCGAAATATAAAAAATAACTTAGAACGATTTTTCATTAAAAATAACTTAGAATGATTTCTCATTAAAAATAACCAAGTGCATCTTGAAAAATCATCAATAAAAATAGCAAAATATTGAAATCCTAAATTAGACTTAACAGGACTTGGTCCTCAAATGTCAGAGTGAACTAAGTCAAAATGGGACGAAGCATGTTGGGAGACACTACTAGGAAAAGAACTGCGACTATGTTTTCCTAAAAGACACGACTCTTAAGATAAACTGGACAACTTGGATAAATTTGGAACAAGTTGCTACATTTTGGGAAGACAATTGCGCATGAAGGAGAGATGGAGAATCCATAACCGTACCAACATGTGCATTTGTTCGGAGGTAACAAATACCATGAGACTCACATCCGGTGCCCAAACTCCAATCCTGTAAACAAGCAAAATCTTTGGTGAAAGAAACAACACAATCAAGGAAACGACTGAGACGATTAATAGATAATAAATTAAAAAGTGACCCACGGACATAAAGAACATTATCAATAGGCAAAGAAGGAAAGAGATGAATAGTACCAACGCTATGGGATGAGACCTTAAAACCATTAGCTATGGTAATGGAAGGTAAATGGCCAAAGGTAGACAAAGAAGAGAAAAATGATTTATTACCAGTAATATGATCTGTGGCACCTTAGAACCCAAGAACCAAGAGAATTAGAGTAGGTGAGCCCAGCAAAAGAGATACCATTTAAGAAATTCATTAAAAATAACAAATAGACTTGAGGTATTAGATAAAGTAAGATCCATGGTAGATGGTGGCACAGGAGCAGCTTGGACAACCGCAAGAGTTGAAGAAGCAGCAACGGTAGCAGCGGAAGAAGCCATAGAGGAGAGAGAAAAACACTAAAACTCAAACGGGCTCCGATCAAGATGATAAGGACAGATCCAGAACACTGGCAGGACGACGTTAATTGCCGCCAAAAAAGACACCAGACGAGCCACCAAGCGCGGTGGCAGTGATGACATGAATGGAGACGAAAATGGAGCGTGAAGGCACGTCGTTGCTCCGTTCGCCGCGATTCCAACGACACGGTGGTCACCTGGATGAGGCCCCCCTGAAGGTGGTGTCGCCAGCCCAGTCAACGCGACGGATGGCGACAGCAACGACAGTGACAATGGCGACGGCGGCGACAGCTGGATGATGACGGTGAACAGTATGTTCATCGAAAAAATCTAAAACTAACCCTAGGCTCTAAATACCATATTAAGATAAAAAGGGATAGACATAGAGTTAATTCCCTTGTGTAAAAATACACAAAAAAAGTTGTTTATTTATAGATAATAAAAATAACAGAAAAAGTAATAAAATAACAAAGTACATGGGCTAAGTCCGTTATATTCAATAGGTATCACATAGACATAACCATAATTGCTCTCACAACCCCGATAGTGGTCATACCAATTGTGATCTTTGAAACAAATTCGACCACACAATTGGTTGTTGTTCTCACCTGACATAACTTATCAAGTCCCCACTAGTGATTCCTCCCCATTGGTATCTCACAGTGTCATGACCGTAATTTCTCTTGCAAACAAGACAGAGGTAGTCCAAGGTGTGGTCATTAAAACAAATTCGATCAACAATTGATTGTTGTTACGCCTTGCATGGCTTCAGATGTAAGTCTCATGTCATTTATCAACTATGCATCTTTGCTCATGTCAGTCATGCTAGCCATATGATTTCAACACCTTGTACCACATCTTTCTAAGTTTTCTTTGTTGAGTCATTTCAATTAGAAAAACATGATCATAGTTCTTTCTATAAGAGTTACCTGAACAAGTTTCTGCCACATTTTTGCTTAGTTCATTCCAGTATTTAGGAATTGAATCATGTTAGGTTTACTTTAGAATTTCACTATTTTGTAACTTCCATTAATGATTATTCTCAATATACTTCTTTTAATAAACAATCATTATGAGTTGTTTTCCATATTTAATCCATCTATAAAGAAGTTAAAAGATCAATTTGGTGTTTCTATTCAAACTTTCCGTAGTGATAATGCTTTTAAATACATGTATACATACCCCTCAAAAAAATGGGATGCCTAGAGCGTAACAATAGACTCCTTATTGAAATAACACAAAACTCATTAAATTCATGGCCATATTCCTTGACAACTTTTGGGTGATGATTGTTCTCGATGTGTGTTATTTCATGAATCACATGCCTTCTTTTGTCCTCAACAAAAAAATACATTACTCTATTTTGTTCCCTTCTTCACCCCTAACTCTTGAAGTATTTGCATTTATCTATTTTGTTCACAATTTTAGTCCTAAGCTTAATAAAATGTCAGGTCAGTCTCACAAGTGTGCCTTTTCAGGCTACTTTAGCTCTCAAAAAGGGTACAAAGAGAGTCTTTTCTCTACAGGTTGTCCAATTACTTTCCTTCTAAGACTATCCCAAAATCCTCCATCACCCCACTTGTCTTTGATACCACGGACATGTCTAGTGTACACAAGACCCACCACTTTAGTTTTATCATTACCGACAACAATTGTGGCTTCCCATTGGGCTAGCTACTAACTCTACTTTGTTAGTGAATAATTACTTTGTCTCTCAGTTCCTTACATGTTTGGGCAGTCTCTTAAACTTTCAGCAATTTCATCTACTTTTTATTTCCACTCTACCAACTAATATGGACAAAGTGGCAATCATGATGGCTATTGAGGTCAAAGTCCTTGTTGCAACTATTGTCAATGGTACGACAATATCGAGGCAAATTGTTGTACAAAGGCACGACAACAACCTTAGATGCTAGTATTGCTGAGGTTGTTTCTCCAGGAACATTTGATAAGGTTTCAATTCTTGTTGATACCTACAATGAGTGTCTTCCATACAAGGAAACCATGCAACGTACACAACATGTCATCAACTTTGCTTATTCCAGTAATCCTATAGTCTTTGCTTCTTAGTTCTCCTCCCTTGGATTCTTGACTAAATTGCCTCTGATCATATATATTTGGTAATAAGTCCCTTTTCTCTCATCTACCTACCCTTTGTTACCATTGCAGATGACTCCCAAATAAAAGTTCATGACATTGGTCAAACATGACCGTCTCCTAATCCTACCTTAGATTCCCTTTAATTTAATTTCCCTTAGCAAACTCACTTGCAACCAAAATTACTCCATTCTTTTGTTAATAATTTTGTTTTTGGTTAGAATTGGCATATACGATTGGAGCAAGACATGAGTCTTAAGGATTATACTATTTGTCACAATTGATTCCTTATATTAGCTAAATGCGGTTCCATGTTTTGCTTATCATTCATCTTTTCAATATGAGTCTTGAGATAGGAAAACACACTTGTCACAAATATGGTACTCAACTTAATAGAAGTTACTCATCCCCTTTTGACTTGGTTCATTCAAATATTTGAGGTCTTGGTTGTGATTGTTAAACTCTTGGTTTTAATTATTTTGTTACTTCACGGACGATTTTTTCCTTATGTATTTGGTGATTCTTAATGAAAATTGTTCTTATGGTTTTGCTATATTCCAAAGTTTCTCATGTGAAATTTAAAATCAATTTGGCACTTTTATTGAAATTCTACAAATTGACAATGCTCGCGAATATCTGTCTTTCCAAATTTAGTTTTTTTTTTTGTTAAATCACAGAGTATTCTTCATCAAACAACTTGCTCTCACACGCCAAATAGAAGTGTGTCGCGGAGAGAAAAATTGGCAGTTGGTTGACATTGCTTGTACCCTTCCACTTCACCATAATGTTCCTCTTTGCTTATGGAGAGATACAATTCTCACAACAAATTATTTGATCAATTGCATCCTTCCTCTGTACTTAATATTCAGGTTCCTTACTCTCTTATATCGCACAAAAGATCTTTACTCCATTCTTCCTTATGTCTTTGGTTGCACATGATTTGTCCATGACCTTTCCCCAGGTAAAGCTAAACTGTCTGCCAAATCTCCGAAGTGTACTTGGTTACTCATGCCTTTAGAAGCGCTATCATTGTTTTGTCCTCAACTTCAACGATATCTTCTCTATGTCAATGTCACCTTTTCCGAGACTACTCCCTTCTCCATCTCCACTTCTACTATATTGGATGCTAATTTTACTACACTCTTCAAACAAATGATTTAGCATTCTTATTTTCATTTTAAAATGTGTGCGAACACAACCCATGAAATTAATTATATTCCTTCTTGGTTTCTCTCTTCTCAACATGGTACCAAAATGGTACTATCTTGTGTGACCTCTTTGTCATTAATCATTTCAACATAGTATCAAAAGCCTAACGAGAAGGGAACCTTAATCCACACTTTCTTGTGGGCCCACTACTCAAAAGTGTAACCTTTTTAATTCCCTTTTTTTCCTTCTACAAATGTTCACTTTCAACAACAGCATTCACCACACATTTTTTCAACTTAAGTAATGTATACCATCAACATTTTTTGGTAAACATTGTTTATTCCAATGAGTATTTTTTACCACCGACATTTTTCCAATAAGTATTGTTTACTACAAAAGTTTTCTGGTAGATAGTGATTATCATAGACGTTTTTCTGGTAGATATTGTTCGCCACTAGCAATTCCCAACGAGTATTATTTTATTGCTACAAATATTGTTCATCGAGCTCTTTCCAAACATCATTAATGTTCACCACCGAAAATTTCCCAACAAGTTTCTTTGTTTTAAGCTAGCAAGCTTTTGTTTGGCTGACCACTTCCACCACTGGCACCACCATACTATGTGATGGCCATATTTTTGCTACTCAACAGTTTTCATGGCATCTTAACCTTTCTTTCCCACAAGCCATCGTGCTCTCTAAGCCTTTTGCTTTCCAGAAGCTGATGTGTCCTCTAATCCTTTTCAGCATTTGTCGTGTCTAAGCAATTTTTGCTTTCAGGCAGCCACTATGCTGTAACGATACCCACAAATTTTCGTATAAAAGAACAAGCAATTCCAAAACAGAAGAACACAATCATAGAGAGTAAGATGGAGGGAAATGAATGAACGGTAGAGAAGGAGCTATCCGAGTGATAATCCTTCAAACTACCAAAAATACTGTATTAATTCATAACGATCAAGATTGTAAATACAAATGATATTTGGCTTTCGAAAGGCAAATTCTCTCCACAAACGTTTTCTCAAAATTTCTTCCCCCCCTTCCTCTTCCCCTCCACGCCTTTTTATGTTTCTCTTTCCTCTAACGAAACGTCAGCATCACGTTTTTTCCCTTTCCACTATGTCGTTATTCTCTTTCCTTTTCTATTATACGTATTTTTAAAAGGTATTATTTGGCCTTTTTGATTTGGGCCTCTTGGGCTCGTTACATATGCCATCTACCCATTTTTGGTCTTTGTCATGATACCCTCCTACCAGTTTTAACAAGTTTAAATCATATGATGGATATGTGTAGCTTGAGGGAGAGAGTTAAATATATGATTTAAAAGGACAAAGCATGCTCAAGATTAATTGTCACTTCAATAGAGGCAAGACATTATTTACTAGCTGACATGTCTATAAATTCTCTCAAGGGGTCTGTTGTTATATGGGCTATTTCTTAGTTTGTATGGTATAGACTATTTCATTTTGATCCCCCGTGTTTGTTGTATTCCTTTTTCTTGGTTTTCTTTGTGGATTCTCATATAATAACATATGATTGTTCATCCTTTGAGTGCCAACCTAGTTGGAATTCTAAAGTCTCATAGTGATGCCTAGCACGTGTTTTATAAAAAAAATAGTCAAGAGCAGTACCATCCTTGTGACCAGTTTTGTTACTAATACTTAAGATTACCGCAGTCCAAGTTACAGATTTTAACATGAAATTTATCAAAAGAAAATTAATACTCTTTGCTCCGCAGATTTAAATATTACCTCGATCAGAGACCTCTCATGTGAATCAAATAACTGTAAAGCACGTTGGCCTCTTTCAGTTGAAAGTATTCCCTGCAAATCCAAACAAAATGAAATTATTTAATCCATTTTTATAAGCACGGTACATTAAGTAATTAATTTTTATTCACATACCAATAAAATGAATAAATTCCATACAACACGAGTTATTGAAGTAAGGACCAAATCATACGGGAACTTACAAATAATTTACCAAAAAAAATAAACCTAGACATAGAACCACTCCAATCATATAACAAAGAAAAACCTCAATAGAAACTACTGAGTTTGATCACAAGATTATTGCGATTTGGAAGACTTACGCGAAGGGTTTGTGATGCCATATCAACAATTTTCACAGAATCATCCATCAGATATTTCATTAGAGTTTTCATAAGGACAACCAAATGTTCTTCAGATAAGCATGCATCCGTGTCAGAACTGATTTCTATTGCACTGCTGGTATCAATAGATTTACCAAGACCAATATGACTAGTCTTGTCATGAAGATGGAATACAACCGAGTATGGGTCTCCAGTGCCAACCTGCAGCAGCATAGGAACAATGAAGGAACCAAATTTCCAAAAGTGAGAGAAAGTGTGACTGCATACAAATCAGAAAAATCTAAAACTAATAAAATCAATACCCTAGCAATGAAATCTGAAACCAATTCTCGAACTTCACTTGCATCGTTAGAACCACACATGTGAACAAGTTTCCAGACTGCATGCACAACTTCTTGATCACCATGCCAATATATGTCTTTAGAAAAACCTTCTGCTTTCCCTCCCCATTGAAGGGTTTCTACATTCAGTAACTTCTTGTGCAATGCCTGGAGACTGAGAAAAAACCGATTCAGGAATGAAGCATCACAGAAACCTTACAACAGTTTAAAATCACAATCAAATTGCAAGTTATAATGCTGTCTATTTAATATTTCCATCAATATATTCAAATACATGGTACATAATTATCTCTATTGCTAGACATATACAGTACAAAGTATTATAAGTGTGAAAATAAAGTAAAAAGAGGTATAGGATTAATACCTTTGTATAAAGAATACATAGGGTTATGTATTTATAGATGAAAAACATACAAAACATATGGGCAGAGCCCGTTCAATCTAACACTCCCCCTCAAGTTGGAACATATAAATCTTATGTACCAATCTTACATCTGGGTATACCAATGTTGAGGAGATTTTGACAAACACCTTGAGTATCATTGGTGTATAATAATTTGGCATGTTCCCAAACTTTTGAGCATGTCTCATAAGCACCGAGATATTTGTTTTAAAGATGAGTGAATAGTACACTTGAGCACATTACATAATTCAACATCAGTTTTCAACCAACACAAAACCTCATTTTCAATAATAATGACTACGTAAGATAATCAACATAACCCTGACTCTTAGGCCAATCTCTGATACCCAAGTACCATAATAAGTTCCATCCAATTTATTAAAGAACAGATGACATCAACAGAATTAGTATACATGGACAGATCAAGCATAGTAGTAGTAGAAGAGGACATGGATGAAGAGGAGAGAGCAAAACCATAGAGGAGAGACAAAATCTTTACAAAAACCAAACGAAATCCGATCAGGATGACAAGGGCAGATCCAAACCAAGAACGACAAGGCGATCCTGACACAGGTAATCGCCACCGAAAAAGGGTTTCAGACGCACCGGAATTCGCAGCAGAAACTGGTGGCAATGACACATCTTAGAGAGGCACGTGGGGGCCGTCAGAGCTCCCATCGTCGTGATCTTCGTGATGTAGTGGTCGCTTGGCTGGGATGATATAAACAAAGGTGTCTCCAACCAAACGGCAGCAACATGACAGCGGTGACGACAACGGCAGAGAATAGAAAAGAAAAAAGTCACTAGTGAACCTTGGGTTCACCAGGAAGTCAAGGATTGTACCCTAACTCTATATACCATGTGAAATAAAGTAAAAGGAGATATAGGATTAATTCCTTGCATATAAAGAGCACATAAGGATATGTATTTATAGATAAGAAACATACAAAGGGCTAAACTCGTTACATCCAACAATAGGAACACTCGTATCAAAACCAATGCTTTTTTTTTAATTATATTTAAGAAAAAACAACTTAAGGCCATAATCATTGAACACTAGGAAGTTAATAACATAGGAATTTCTATTGGAAAAGGAAGCCACCTTGATAAAAGCAACCTTGGTGGAAGGTAGCAAGACTTCTTCACAAACTGAAAATAACAAAAGTACCAGAAAACAAGATAAAATTATCTTGAAACTTGATGTTGTACAACCATAAAAATGCAATGGAAAATGATATTTATTTACCTTCATTAAATGTTCACGTATAGAATAAGTGTGGCATAATTCATTGTGGAACTTCCTTATCTCGTCAAATATTTGTAGTTCAGGGAATGACTCCAACTCCTGTAAGAAATTATTTTCATATATCTCCCAGTTGTCACAGACCAGATCCTTAATACCACAGATACCAGTTGAATATTGGATACTCACTTTAACATAATCATACATAGATGAATCAGAGTCCACGGTTAACATATGGAGCAGAGATAAAGCTTGTGATGCAGTACTATCACAAAATTTTTTGGTTTTAGAAGGAATGCAACACTCCACCAACTTCGAAACAAGAAACTGGACAGAACACATTCTACAGAACATAAGTTTAAACAGGGAACAAGAAGAGCTGAAAACAGTGCAAAAATGAAAAAGACTATACCTGGAGCTGTTGTCCAAGCATAATGGTCACATCTGTAGATATATTCCTTTTGAGATGTAGCAACAATGCAGTGAGTATTCGACAACATTGGTCTTGTAAAGGACGACATTCAATCAATGACCCAATCAAGTTGAGAAGGTAACTACACTTACTCAACATGTAAGTAAAGGATCAATACCAAGGCCAAAAATCAAACCCATCAACACTACAGATATACTAGATTTTGAGTAGTGTCATTTAAAAGCCATATATAAATTTCAGTCCATAGAACTTACTTGGAAGTGCTTAAAACAGCAGCTCTGTGACCAAGAATACTCATAAGCACCTCAATTCCTACCAATCGGTGGCACTTATGCCTGTAATGGGCTGCTGCTGCAATTTTATAATGAACTTCTACCAAAAACTTCCAATTCCAAAATAGTTGAATTTATGAGAAACACTTAGAATAGAAAGAAAATTTTAAGCAGGGAAAAGGATGACAAAATGGTGTTGTCGAGTTTTATGTCAAAAAATTACCATGAAAACCCTATCTGGGCGAAAAATGTTGACCTTGTCAACAACAGAAGCACTTGCATGCTTATCAACCCTACATCTCAACAATAATATATTTCATTTTAAGAACAAACTCAAATTGGAACAGAAGATAAACACCAAGGAATACAAGATAACTCACAAGTCCAAAAATCCATCAACAATTGTTTGAATTTCAAGAGACACTACATCCCTTGAAAAATAAGGGGCTATGGCGTTCGAAGAACAAGAGCACAAAGATAAAATACAGCTGACAATAGAGACCTAGAAGTACAAAGTTCGAGAATATAATATTAAATAGTGAAGAAAAGTATCCTTAAACAACTTCAGTTAATAACGATATAGAAAATATTACTGTTGTACATGTCAACAATTGGTATCTTAATTGCAACACTGCAGATATATGATGGCAAAGACCATGTCATCGAACTGAAGGAAGAACAAAATTAAGGGCCCAAAAGTTTTCACGGAAAATAGCAGAAAAAAAAAAGGCATGTTAGTAGAAATTATTCCTGAAAAATTTTGAAGTATGGAAATTTTCCTGGAAAAAATATTTTGATCTGAAGATTAAAAAACTGGTGCACTTTTTGTAAAAAAACTGAAGGTAGATTTGTAAAGAAGTCACTTTTCTATCATTTGATGACTTGTAATAAATAATAAAGAAAATGGTTTCCTCTAAATATTCTACCAAAGGTAGGACAATGTCCATGGTTTATTTGGGACACCACACCCCAGTTTTCACGTCCAAATTCAATAAAATAAGAAAGCTACTGAGAGGAACTTCAAACTGGACGAAGATTGTATTGTAGTCAACATATAACCAAACACACTGAAAGAATATTTTCTTTAAAACAAAAGCCCTACAATGCAGTCAATCATACCATATGTCTCTTTATGAGCTTGTCCCGTTCTTTCTCAGATATCTGAGCAAAATGCAAAATGGAACTTTGAAGCACTACTGTTCCCTTCTCTGATTCTGGTTTCATACTGCAATGCAAAGCCATAGAAATTGAGAATATGGAAGTGAAGTGGTCTTTTATAAGAACTGTCAAAGGTTGACAAGTGACCTGCATAAAGGAATTCTGTCAGATCCAGAATAAACAAAAATAGAGTCAGTTTCGAGAAATTTATCTGTAAGTACTTCCACGAGAAAAAAAAAAATTGAAATTAGCTTCTCCATAAGCTAAAATCCATGGATAAGCTAATTTGTGGTTAATGATGTTGATTAGCTTCAGTAAAACCTGATTTTAACTCAATGCATTAGTTAATCTTAGTTAATGATGCTGAATTCACTTTTCCTTAATTTTACGTCCTTGCGAACAAAATTCTTACAAGAAAACCTATAAACAATTATTAGAATGTCAGTATCCCGACATACAATAAATGAGGCAATGCAACTACTTAATCATATTCCAAGGGAGTACCATCTTACTGATTTTTTAAACGATAGAAGCTTCATTAATAGTATCAAAGATATCATCACTACAAAAAACTGCTCATACCTTGGCAACCCAATTGAGATCAGAACTGTTTTCATTGATAAGAAGAGCAGGAAGTAGCCAAGGGCAACAATATTGGAGGAAATAACCAGGATCTACATCAGGTAAGAAAAGGTGCCTTGTCTGCAAAGCAAAGTTTTTTTTTTTATTTACGGCAAAGAAATATTTCATCAGAGTACAGCAAAAGAATACCACTATTAAGATAAAAACATAGAAATAGAATTTTAGATTTGCAGAGTTTATCAAGAAGAAGCTTTTCTCTACTCAGGAAACAAATAAGGAGGGTGGAAAAAATTATACTTGGCAAGAAATGAATAAGAAGATGACAAGGCACAAGAAGAATAATATTCAAACCAGTGCAAAACATATTCAAGTAACATTCTCATTCAGGCTGTGTTTGATTGTTAAGATATAATAAGAGAGCAGGATCAAAATCATCAATGATACTTGTCACGTAAGCTCTTATTCTATCCAGCATTTGAGTTGTACCGAATAGTCTAATGAATGGCATTATAAAACATAAATAAATAAATAAACAACAAAATTGCCCTTTTGAAGGAAGATGGAGGATGGGGCTGGTGTTGTTGGTGGGCTTACAACAGTAATAAGTAGTAGAGGTGGTTGTGGCTTTGATGAGTAGCAAGACAAGTGGGGAAAATCAAGTGAATAGTTGTGCAGTGTGTCCGCTCCAAGCAATCTTGTATTAGAGTATTTGGGGGAGGGGAGAACAAAGTTGTAAAGCTCCCACCACTTTTACAAGATGGTAAAACCCTAAATATTCCAATACCACCCTTCTGCCCTCGGTAAACAAAATCACACCAAGAAACACATCCATCATTCTCTTCATGATGCAATCCCCACCATCTCCAACAGCCAATTCCAGCCATACTGGCTACAAAGCCACCAGCCACTGCATCACTATTATTTAATACTTTTATTATATTCGAAATTTTGAACTTTTAGGTGCATTCTATATTTTTATTACTAACTATTAGCATAGTTTATACTCTTGATACATTTTGTAATGTAAATAAGTTTAGCTGTAACATAACTTTTAGTTAGACTCAATTAGTTACTCAGTTAGTTAGAGTTAGTTGAGTCAGTTAGCATTCTTAGTCAGAGATACAATTTACCTTTTCATCTCTGAAGGTTTTTATCAATATTAGAAAACTCAACCTTACAAAAATTATCCTGCAAAGGTGAGGTTTGCATCAGCTCATACTTTAATTTGTCCATTTTTTTAATTCATGTGAGTTCTCCAATAGACAACATGAACCATGAATACCACCCAACAACAAATTTATCACATACTAAATATACCTATCTTTTACTTCAATAACGAGGATGGCAACCATAAAACTCTTGACCATCGAATCATAGACACTCCAGCATTATGTCAACAACCAACTTGCCTAAAAGGTAAAATTGTTTGGTGAAGAATAAGGCTTATGTACGTGTTATATCCAGAAAATAAAGCCAACCAATATCCTTTTATTTTTTTTATCACAAAATAGAATTCAATATATAACTCTGAGCTTGTTCATGTTCTTATGTAGGTAGCACAAACTTCCTTTTCAACTGACAGGTTACGTGACATAATACATAAACCAAAAGTCAGGTATAACCTAGTGTTGAAAATAGAAGATCGATAGGATAAAAAATATTCTCAATATTTTCATAAAAATTAAGAAAAAATATCTTCAAGTGGAAAATATGATGTATATTTTCTGATTTGGGAAAAATAGAAGAAAGAGATATAAATAAAATACAAGGAAATAAACGTACAATAATCTATCCCTGAAAATCAGGGAAACAATTCTCCGCATAAACGTTGTACCTAAATAAGGAAATAAAACTGATCTTATTAACATTAAATCCTATTATGGGTTGTACAAATCAGAATTGCATGATTCTGATTGATGTGTGATGATCTCCAACAAATTTTGATTGATATGTTCATCTCCAATACTCCTCCTCAATCTGGTGGTAGATGTCTATCATACATATGATAGGCACTTCATCAAAGATAATCTTAATAAGGGTTTCCTGATTACAACCCATGTCCCTACACGATTTTAGATAGGGGGCATTTTCACTAAAGGGCTTCTAGAGAGCAGATTCTAGGATCTTGTAGGCAAGATGGGAATGATTGACATTCATCTACCAACTTGAGCGGAAGTATTGTAAAATGAAAATTATTAGAATAAAAAATATTCTCAATATCTCCACAGTAATTAAGAAAAAATATCTTCAGAATCTTCTCATTCATTTCAACATTTTTATTTCATTTTTTAAAGCTTTTGATTATTACATTAGAGATGATGAGAATGTAATTGGTGTGATTGTTATCAATAAAACAATTACTTATTTTCTTACATAGTTCAAGTCCTAGTACTTCACCTCTTAGAGAGGGAACTTTAATCCTACCTCAACCTTACAAAATTAAATTGTAAGATAGGGTTTGTACTCACTTATATACGGTAATATACTCATATCTCTAGTCGATATAAGATTTCCAACAAACTCACTCAAGATTTAGTAACTTTTTCATGGACCAAACCTATGAAGAATACATTACCTTGTTCGTGTTACATATACATATATATATATATATATATATAGGTGACAGAATCGGCCTTTTCCACTGCCACCCTTTGTGACAAATAAAAAAACAAGGCATTACCTTGCACATCACCTCACATATTACCTCAACAAGTGCAGCTAAGCTTACACCACATGCTACCCAACAAAAGAGAATTGATCCCAAAAGCTCTTCCAAGTACTGCATAAAAGAAATTTGAATTCAAAGAAAAAAATTCATAAGGTTTTTAATCTTTGAAAGCATAACAAAATTTCTGGAAAAAAACCAGTATCACAACTAGAATGCGGTGTCCCATTTATATAGCAAGGCTTTCGCATACCCAGCTTTCATAAGAAAGAAAAAAGAAAAAGCTAGAATGTAGCTATAATGCAATTCAACTAAAGGCTGAAGGTCATATTAAACTGAATCAGAATATAGACACCATTTGGCCAGTATGATATGATAGGATAACTATACCATATTACTGTAATTAGTTGTTTGTTGCACCAACATGATATGATAGCAATATCTTATCACTTATATTATCGTGTCACTTTGATGTATATGTAATCCTAAAGGGAGGTATGGATTAGGTTCAACATGATAGGATAAAATTTCTTACTCTCAGTATATATATATAAGCATTGACACCGAAATTTAAATTACAATGGTAATTAAATTATTAAAAAATAACTTTTTTTATTATTTAAATACTTTTCAAGAAAAATGTATCAATCATAATGCTAATTTTTGAAAACTTATATAATTTGTTTATGATTTTAAGAAAAAAATATATAATTTTCCTAATATTAATATATATATATATGAGAATTAACGTATATAATAATACATACCATAACTTTTATTTAACATATTATCTTATACCTCATAAAAATTATATTAAAATTATCCTGCTGTTATCCTATCATGTCATTAGCTTATCATATGTTATTCTCTTATCCAATCATATCACACCAACAAACCAATTATTAAATATTTATTAAAGCCCTGGTATACTCTAGGAATTCAAGAATGCACATGTTCAATATGTTCATTTATGGTTTCTCATTAATGTTTAGCTCATGACAATGCTTCCATCCTTGATTATTTATTTATACTTCTTTTCTCCTTACCATTTTGGAGCACATATCGTTGTCCCGTATATGCCATATTCATCTAAAATTTCTGTTCATGAAAAATACTAAAACCTAGTTTGTGCTTGACGATAAATTTTGTCTTTTGTACAAAAGAAGCCTTTGGATCTTAAGCACATTTTAAAAATACCAAGCTGCAGACAGAGAGGCAAAGCACAGGTAACTACAATCTCAACAAGAGTCATAGCATAGCATTAATTACCTTCATTCTAGTCATATACTGAAGCTCTCTAGAAAGATTGTCGAGCACTGCATAGACTAATTCCCTAAAAGAAACTGTGCAATATAAGAAGTTACAGTGAAAGCTTTAAAATTGTAAGGAAAAATATGTTTACCTATGATTCGGATCAATGGCCGAAACCACACATATCATGAAAATAGCCTGCATAATAGTATCAAGGGTCACCAACTACTCCTCGGGCTCTGTATAATTCATATCAATGTGTATCCAAATATAGCTATATAAAAGGAAATCCAGAACATTTTGTATCATACATCAGAAAAACATTTCCCAAGCACAGGTGGTACAGAACAATAAAAGAAAATAAAAAACAAATCCATAATCAATAATTTACCTCTAACTCAATTCTCTCACTGTGTAAAGCAAGATGCATGAGAGTAATCACAACAGTTTCCATTATAGGTTGAGGCTGAGGACCAGCGGCTAGCACCTCCTTAGCATGGATGACTTTTCCTTTAGAGTAGACAACCATCGGAACACCAAAATTCAAACTGCAAAAGCACCCAAAAAAACAATGACAATGAATCTCCTTAATGGAATTTTCTCAGCTGGGGGAACTTCTGAAAACTAATTGAAGGTTTAATGACTGACTACAACCTATGCTCACATGAAAACACATAGATTTAACTACTACTACTTAATTAATAGAAACAAACTAATACCAAAAACCTCCCAAAAAGCCACTTGCAAATGACTAAAATCATAGACAATTAAACTACTTGGAGCCATTTAAAGTGCAACCCACCAAATATCCTGAAAAAGCTCTTCATGACCATCCCATGTCTGGAAAAGAACACCAATCCTCCTTGCTAAGAATAACCGAACTCGATAGTCCATATCTTTAAGCATAAAAAGTAACTGCTCGATCATAGTCTGCCAGAACAGAAGTAATGGAATGACAAGCATTGAAGTCGGAGGAAATAACTCTAACTAAATGAGAGATACAGAGGTAGAATGAAACAGCATTGCACAAAATTCTCATCCACAGAATGTACAAGATTAGGATAGTAAAGGATCTTCCTTAAAGGAAAAAGAAAATCGGAGAAAGAAAATATCATGGAAGCAAAGCTATCCAATCCCTCAACATCGTAAGAGAAATGCCTTTAAGAAATCCATAGGGTACACACCAACACTCTCTAGAGTGTAAATAACCAGTCTTTGGTTATCTTGAGCTCGTCGAATGCTGGCATGGCACTGCCAATATTTTCCACTCCATATCACGTCCATGTTATCAATTTATTCATTATGTTTATGCTCTCTATCATGCCATTAAGACTATGTCGATGTCCAGTAGGCCCAGTAGGACCATGAAAATTCAAGGTAATTAAATCTAAAAGTCACCTGACCAATTTGAGGATCGAGTAAAACAAGATTGAAAATGGAATCGATAAGCTTCACCCGTCCAAACCAATCAAGATCAACCTCCAAAAGTTTATGCACAACATTTCCTAGTGACAGAAAGCACTGCAAGAACAAATCAATTGCTATGTCAGTTTGCATAAAAGATTTCAAATTTCTTTTTTCTAACCAAAACCCTGTTTAAGACAATATATGTAGTAATAAAAAAACCAGTTACCACATAATAAAGAGATATGTTTAGTATTGAAGTCTGCAAATCAAAGAAAATACACACACACATTAGGCTATAGACCCTCATCTTCAGATTTCACAAAAAGTCAATTTCCAATTTTCGAAAAAGTTCTCCCTATAATCCCTGTTTCTGTCGTACTTCACCTTTTCATTGTTGTCTATCCCGAGATTGCTTTCAGCCAATGTAAACTAGGAGAATTTTAAAGCGAACAATTGAAAAGTCAGCCAAAAATGTATAGACTCTCTACAGGATATTTTGTTTTTCTTGGAGGAAATATTATTTCCCAGAAAAGCAAGAAACAAAATGCAAAAGCATGATCAACTGGTGAAGCTGAATAGAAATATAGGGCAGTGGCGTCTCCTGTGACCTAGTGTGCTTAAAACAGCTCCTTCAAGATCAATCTTCTATGAGATTTAACAAATAAAAATCTATTGTGATAACCAAGCTGCTCTCCAATTACTTCCAATCCAGTGTTCCATGATAGGACTAAACACATCAAAATTGACGATCATTTCATTGGGGAAATGTTGTTGTCCAAGGAAATTTGTATTAAGTTTATCAGATTCAATGATGAACTTGTATATGTGTTACAAAATCCTTGAGAGCACCTCAAATTGAAATTATTTGTTGCAAGCTCAGTACGGACAATTTGTACGCTCCAGCTAAAGGGGGATAGTTAGAAAAGTCTTTAAATAAGCTTATTGAAAAGTTGTTTTATGTTGTACCTATCTCTTTACCTAGGACTCTAGATATGACTTTTGTTGACTTTTACTCTTCCCTCTGTTAATTGTATCTGAGAACTATAACTATTAATACAAGTATGAGAACTAAGAGAGGATACTTTAGCCCTCAAACAATATCATCTCTTTTTACTTATCTCAAGTGTATCTACTTGTAGAAGGGGAGGTCATGGCAATAGAGGAGGGAGTAGTGGTTGAAGACGTACTCAATGCTCTTACTGTAAAAGAATGAGTCATACTCAAGAAAATTGTTGCTCTTTGCATGACTTTCCTTACAAGATAGTAAATATCTCCATATCTCAAAAAGCTTACCAAAGTTCCATGAAGAAGAATATCAAGAATATTTTAGGTTAAAATCTAGCAGCAAAGCACAATTTTCCACAATTCCCAATCTGTCAACCTTCTTCACTCACAATCCATAGAAAATCAAAGTCCATGACAATAGACTCAGGCGCTTGTTATCATATTTTTGGCAATACCTCATTGTTCTCTTCTATTTCTTCTCCAAAACATCCTTAGCTCAACCTTAGCCAATGAATCCAAAGTTGTTTCTCAGTGAATTAGTTAAGTTTCCATTCTCCTCCTTTAAATTCAAAAAGCATTCTATTTGTTCTTGCATGCCCCTTTAACCTTATCTCTTTAAGTCAATTAACTAAATAATTAAATTTTTTTGTAACCTTTGATGACAAATCAATTATAACCTAGTGTTTCATAAAAGGACAAAATACAAAAAAATTGAGTCATTTTGTTAGAGAAAAGTTGTTGTCCAAAAAAATTTCAAATGATTTTGTTGGCTTCAACGATCAACTTAACAGACATTTTAACAAAATCCTTAAGAGGACCTAAAATTCAATTTATATGCTCCAAGCTTGAAATATACAAATTTGTACGCTCCATCTCGGGAAGGAGTATAAGAATAGTTTATATTATCTTCTATAAAAAAGTTTTTTTGTATTGTATCCACCAGTAACCTAGAATCCTAGGGTTAAACTTATTATATTTTTTCTTTCTTTTTCCCTAAGCTTATGAACACTGATCCTTTTATATATATATGTGCATACATATATATCTAAATGTATATATATATATATATATATATATGAATCTGAATCAGCAGAGAGACCGTTAAGATCTCTCAAAGCTCTTTTTTTCATATGTACTCCTTCATGTATATACTTGAGATCAAATAGCACTCATCCTTCTACCACTATCCCACTATAATGGTTTTGAAGTTGCCCCTCTACTATCTGCTATTAACTAATATACTATTATAGAATCTTATTCCCAAAATTCTCTTTTTCAATTCATATTTATTTTGTATAATCGATCTAAGAAAATGAATAGACTTGTGGTCCCTAGAAGCCAATCTAGATTAAAATCCAAAAACATTAAAATTCACAGGTACCTGATTAGTTTCCACTTCCGTTAAATACAGGCCACATTTTTCCTTACCAACAGCATCAAGGGAAGATAAGTTAATTAGTAGAGCATGAGCAGAAATCAATACAGAATCACAAGCAAGCTTGAGTCCAACTTGCTCAATAATGATATCATTCATTACATTCACCTACAGAAAGTGCACGAGGAAACTAGAGGTTATTTTTTTTTTTTTTAATTTGATATAGTTTAATGAAATTTATACTTGGTCGTTTTCATACCAAATCAATAAATTGTCCTGAAGAAGACCAGAGAGGGTGTTGACAGAGATGATACAATATTTTTCCACGCACCTGAATTTTGAAAACAAGCAAAATAAAATAAAAATAACTATTCAATCAGAAAGAAATTATTAATATTATACTAGTATATTCATGAACACTATTGGGTTATTACTGTGTGAAAAGTCTACCTTAGGATCATTTTCTTTCTCCATTAACTTAAAGAGGATATCCCAGGTAAGTAGAGAAGCGGAGAAAAAACTGGAAATAAGGGATATCATGCCCATCTTCCATTTCTCTGCAGAAGATGAAACATCGCTGCCTACTTTTTTCCCAACAGGTAAAGTATCAACCTCTCTAGAATCATCATTAACATCCAATTCCATGTCCATAATCCTGCTTATACTTCTGTTATTTGGAAAAGAACTTTGAATATTATCAGTAGCAGCCATATCTTGTGTGATTGAATCAGACTGAAGGTACATCAGATGCTGAGAATAACTTTCATATAGATTAACAAAAGCTTTCAAGAGTCTCTCTCCAGATTGGATTAACTGACCAAATGGGGCAAAGCCCATCAAATTTTGATCCCTCAATTCGATAAATATAGGAGATGAAAGAAAACAATGCACGGAAGAAACAAGAGGACTCATATCATTACAAGTAGGATCACAACCTAAGCAACTAAAAGCCCGGAGGTCAATGTCTTCTTGAATAATTCTTACAGCATTGTCAAGCATCACTTGCAAATATTGGCTTAATTTTGAACAAAATGGAACATTATTTTTCCTGAAACAACCATCTATAAAAGTCAAAAACATAAGAATATGGTAAAATAATGAAAATCAAGTGAAAGCAGTTTCACGAGTAAAAACAATTACAGTTTGGGTTCTTAACAGCAGCATTGCATTATATGGAATAATCCAGCAGGAATAAAAGATGAGGGAAAATAAAACTTTAAACCATAAGACAAACTACGAAGAAGTTATCATATTAAACCTCCAACTTTTCAGGTCCTAGAAAATGTAAATGCAGAAAAGCAAATTATTTGGTTCCACCAAATTTAACCTAATATTTTTCATTATTCTTGAAAATACAAAAATTGTAACTAATTCCTCGTGTTGTATTTTCACTAAACCAAAATCATAATATCCATATGGGCCTGTACGGTTTTGAGAAAACATTATTATGTTCATTGTCTTCATTTCCAAAATTAAATTTATTGATCCACTCAACCAAATTCATATTGACTTTAATGAGTAGCTTCTCCAGCAAATTCTAGTTGAAAGGGAAGGATATGCCTTTTTTGCTGAACTGCACTAAGAAAGATTGACTTCATTTTGTGATCACTATCAAACCATAGGACATGATCAAAGACATTGCAGAAGATTAGCAATCAAAGATAACAGGGTTGATCAACTCAAGAAAGAGGAAAAGGAGGTTAAAACTGGCTGGAAAATTAAAAATTCAGTTGAGAATTCAGGGATCAAAGACTGATTAACAAAGAATTGTCAGAATAATGATCAGCCAATTTGTGATAACAAAGATCAAGAATTAAGTTCAATCCAGGAGGCAGGCTAAAAGAGGATTTTCAGGGTTGTTCAGAAAATATTCTTAAAGTGGTTCACATTTTGGATGGAGGTAGATGTCTACCTGAACCAGAGAAATTTGTTTAACAGAAGGAATCAATTTCCTTCCAGGTAGCGGAAAATGACAGGATAGGTAAATGGTAATTTATTTCATAACTCTATTCAAAGTGAGATCTCAACCTGCTAACACCTTACTCAATTTCCAAGGTAGCATCCCTTTCCAAGATTGGAACCAATGGGTCACTGCAACTAAGGTAGCTTTCCAACATGACATACCTATCTCCCTATTTCTGCCTTTTTTGTACACCTTCCGAATGAGAAGTCTTCTATCATTTTCTTTTTATGATTTTCATCTAGTTTCTATCAATATATCATTTGATTATAGAGGCTCTGGCCATGACCAACAATCCCAAAAGCTTGGTTTCCTAGATAAAGAGACATGAGTGGATTTACATAAAATCTCTAACAAGATGGGCAGACAATTGTTTCTCTAAGGAGTTTGGGCTCCAGTTATTTTGCCTCACTGTAATTCCACTAGGCTTCTAAGTTTTATGATCTTTTCTCTCATTTTCAGGAAAGGAAATTTCTACTTCCATGAGCATTAAAAGATAGTAGTGAAGCCAAAAGTATGGTGTCATTCCTCCTCCTGCAAGCTAAAAGTACTTTCAAAATTATAGAAAACTTCTAATTACATTCCATTCAAATACTCCAAAGTAGCAAACAATAACCTTCCCTCAGATAGTTCACTCGCATTCATATTAATTACCAACTTCAATACCCAACACATTAATTAACTCCACAATTTACAGTTCTACGTGATCAATTTGGAGAGCATATACACACCATTGCTTTTGTATCAAATGCAAATATAATAGATAAAGGATGACCCACATGTGACAAACCTTATGAAAAAATAACCATAAAGTAGGTTAGAGAAGAGAGAACATATTAATAAAGTATCAGGCAAATGCCTCTTGTTAGTCTCCTCTTCAACCAAAGCTCCAAGAATAGAGGCCTCCATCTCACGCAATAGGTGATCACTTATTTCCCGTGAAACACGCACATGTGGACATATCTTCATTTGGGCAGCCTGAATATTTTAATTTTGTTAGCCAAAAATCAGGAATGTTCACACAGACAAGCTTCTTTAAGTTAGACCACCAAACCTCAACTTCGGAAATCTTTTCAATTTCTGCAAGAACTTCCACAGAGCAATCCAAAAACTCAAGTACACATTGGTATTTAGGGTCTTCAAACTACAGTTAACATCACTAAGATTTTTAGTGACAGTTTAGTAAAAACTAAAGAGATAAAATATTACTACAGGCAGACGTGGCTAGGCTATACCTTATGAGAATCATCTTGAGCATCAGTCACATCAAAATAATTGTGAACCAAAGGAACTTCTTTAAAACATTGAGTAAAAGGTACATAACCTACACAAAGTGCATATATAGCACTAGGAATGAGTAAAGCCATTTGCTCATTCAACATAGAACAACCCTGCATAATAAGGAACAAACAAATGTAACTATAGCAACGGTGCCTTATGCCCTCCCCACATGTATGGGTTTGGTCATTAAAATTGTTTGCACACATTTCTTAATACACATATTGAAGATTAAAATACTTTGCTCATAAATATTCTACATAAACAAACCTTCCAATTAAGATGACACAAGGTTGCTCTTAAAAGGTTTTTCCTCAGATGTAACATATCTTGGAGGTCAGCCTGCATGTACGGGAACAGTAAATAAAATGCACAAGCGTCTCAAAACAGAACTTTAATTGAGAGAATCCTGAAGTTTACCCATATACACACATTTGCAAAGCATCGTCTTTATTATGCAACAACAAACAGAGGGTATCACCAAGGAATATGAGTCAATACAGAAATAAACCATATGAAAGCTTAAATCTTGATGCATCCTCCCCAAAGCTACCTTTCCTTCCCCTGCCCAAAACCATTGGACTAAAATGTTGAAGACTTGTGATACTATTGACGTTGAAGTTTCCCACATCTTCCAGGAAAGTAATAGATAATGATCCTAGGGCTAACATAGGGGTTGATAATAAATTGGACTTCTTTTGGTTTGATTCTTTACCCCCTTATGGTAAACACTGGTTTTTCTAGGAATTGTTTTAACATTCAAGAAATTGGGTTTTGTTAGCTTTATGGGATGGTTTTCTCTTTTTTGGCATGAGCCTAACATGATTTATTAAAAAATAAAACTAATCTGAGATATTATTAAAAATACCAGTAAATTGACTAATAATTAACTCCAAAATATGATAAAAAGGAATTTAATTGAAAGAGTAGTGGAAAGTATCAAATATTTAAGTGTTATATTGAAAACATTTTCTGAAAATAAATAACATAATTAGATTTATCTTGCTATATTTCTATAATTTCAGGCCTTTCTAATATTAGAGATCGTAAATCATGTGCATATGATTAATCTATTTTAACATGATAGCTTACAAGTTCTAGGCCCTGAACCACAACGACAAACACGATATACCATTCACCAGTCTGCATCTCTTGTCCAAACACACACCAAAGAAAGCAACTCTGTTGACTCATTATGCAGTTCAAGTGGCACCTATTGCAGCCTCCAGTTGACATGCTGCTTGTGTGATCTCCTCATCATCACCTCCCTTGTCCTATTCTGGGGTCCAAAACCAGACAGTATCTATTAGTCGGCATTGATACCCAAACATTTTGGGTATCGTTCAGACACATTTCTTGCTGTATAAATGTTTGTGACACATCAGCAGCAGCTAGTTTTTAACCCTCTCACACCTATTCGAACCTATATTCTACCTCTGGTTCTGATTTGAAGACAAGAATCCCCTCATCTGGTGTGAAAAAAATGTCTCATAGAATTCCTTTCACTTATGCCTTCTAAAGAACCCCCACAATTTCCTCAGAGAAGTTGAAAGATAAGAATCATTTGAGTTGATCGGCCTTCGACTGAACTCTACTTTCTAGGCTGGAGAACATATTCGCACTTTCAGTAATGTCAGGAGAGTCAAACTCTTTTCATATCATACTTTTTATGAGTCAGAGTAATGTCTCTACTCATTGAGATCTTTAGTGCATTGTACCTTTATTAATGACTTTTCACAACATAATGGGTTATTTCATATGAAAGAACTTCTAAGATATTCTACACGTTAAAGCATTTTTATCTTTAAATTTAAAATCTGTATGGCATGTAGATTAAGATGTTACTTAGTTACAATGCATAAGAATACTTTTCCATTGACTTTCCTCACACACTCTAACAAAGAGAGAAACATCTTGTACAAACAACTCATACTTTGCTGCTACAAGCAAACATGTCTTTATTTTCTTTAGCTAATATCATGTTAATTGCATGTAATTTAATCAATCATTTCACATCTGCTGTTGCCAATACTGAGATCCTCATCCACTGTCAGTCCCCAAAAGTCCCTTATACCGCATTCCACATCATGTTTTTGGGTGTATTTGTTCTGACTAGGACCTATCTCAGGGTAAAGGTGTCTTGCTTGGCTATTCCAGGTTACAAAAGGGATCTCATGTCAATGTTATTATATGCACGGACTCACTGATGGTATAGCTCTGCTGATGTCAACCCTAATTTAATATAAGCAAAAGCCTATAAGCTAATTAAGAATCTAACATCAAGTAAATTAATGACAAAAAATATTACAATACTTTCTTAGCAACTTACATGCGAATTTTTTCGTGAAAAGTAACATGAGAAGAAATACAAAATGGATCTGCACAAAAGGCAAATGAGCTAAATAAGAATGCAGTAAAATATCATTTTATAACAAATTTCAAATTCAGAAAATAAAGAAAGAAATATAGAAAAGGGAAATAAAAAATCTAAAATTAATAAATTCAGAATTATTAGTTGCTGCTTTCTGTTGGTACTCTGACTTCCCATTTCAATTACAATACTCATTCCAATTCAGTATAAACCTAGAGCATAAACAATGCACTATAAAAGGGCAGCGACTGTTCTCTTTCACAGGATGTTAGACTGTTTACATAACAGACTTCATGTAGTCGATGGCAAATTGCAGCAGAGTGATTTACCCCAACAGATGGTCTACCGGGATAGCAGATATCAGGATTGCCACAATTTTAATATTATAATAATAAAATAATATTAAAACTTATAACAAATATTCCGCTATTAAATTTATTATATATTAATTTAATATTTGTATTTAAAAAGAATCATCACTCGTCAATTAAATACTTAGAAATTGGATTGAAAGAAATTAGAAACTCTGATTTTGAGCCAGGGTTCAATAATTTAAACTTTAGTGTGAAGGTTTAAACACGATGTTGGCATTGAACTAAAATACAAAAAGTTGATAAAGTAAAAAAATAACACTGTTGTATGATTTAGTGTTAGGGTTCCAATTCTTTCTCTACAGTAAATCGGGTCATGTACTATTCTTTGACCCACTTTTCTCACATCCAAATAGCAACAAGTGGCAGTCAGGACCCAAACAACTACAAGCTGTAGAATGGGAGTTTGATGTGATTTTGGCTGCAAAACACCCCATTCCAGCCGCAATAAGATAGGCCTTGGAGGAGGGGCAAGGTGACACTGCTATTGCACGCAACTGACTACTTTTGATTAGTCTGACCCTACATTATAAGTTACAATAAATAAAAATAATATATCATAATGTCAATTCTGATTTTATTAGTAGAACTAAGTAACACACGTTCTCATAGACAACAGTAGAACAGAACAGATAGCATCAAGATAATAAGAGATAATATAAGACAGAATAGATGGAATAGAGTAATAGAGCTGAAATCACATATATTAGGTTTTCACTGTGGAAACATGCAGGTATTAAAAACTGTGTATGAGATAACATAATGATAAAAGTTGGCTTTCGAGAGGCCAACACTCTCCACCCCTTTTCCTACTTTTTCTTTTTCCCTGCCCCTATACTCTCTTTCCTTTCTTATTTATATCTTCTCTCACTACTAACAAACTCCGATGAAAAACGATTTCCCTTCTTCCAGTTATTTCTTTTTCCCCGTTTCTGATATGTAAATTGGAAAGGTGTCATATCCCCATCTTGCCCTCGGGTTGTTACAAACTATTCCTTGTCTAGCTAATGATACTAAATATGCAGTTTTAACTACTTTACCTACCTTCAAAGAAGTTGAGCAGGCAGTGCTTAATTTGTCTCCTACTAGTTCCCTTGGACCTAATGGTTTTGGTGGCCTTTTTATCAAACCTGTAGGACAATTATATCTCAAGGTGTGTATAGTGCTGTGATTCAGTTTTTCAAATACAATTGGATGACCCCTAACTTTAACTATAGGTTGTTGATTTTGATTCCCAAGGGTGTTGGTGCTGATCATGTAGAAAACTTTACACCTATTGCTTTGTCTAATCTTGCCATTAAAGTTTATGTAAAAAAAGCTTTGGACACCCTTAAGTGGGATTTTATTACACAAATTTTGTATCAGTTTATGGGTCAAGTTAGAGTAGTGCAATTTGCAAACATTTCCATTTTTGTCAATACGGCAAAGCTGTTGGCTTTTTCTCCTGCTCTAGAGGAGTTAGACAAGGGGTTCCAGTATCCCTTATTCTCTTCTGTCTTGCAGAAGTTCTTAACCATGCCATTACTCTACTCTCAAAGCAGCAAAATTTGATCCCTATGGCAGGCCATAGGGTATGTGTTTTCCAACTCACTTTATATGCTGATGAATGTCATCCTTTTCAGTACGGGTACTAATTCTAACTTGCAGAACTGATGCACCTTTTCTAATCTTATAAAGATAATGCTAGTCAGTATTACTAAATCCAGGTTTTATACTTCTAGTTGGACGCACTTTTCGAATAAAGTTGTGCTTATACTCTTGGTTTCCCTGAAGGTTCATTACCTTTTAATTATTTGGGTGTGCCAATTTTTGTTGGTATACCTCTCATAGAATTCATTCACTTGAGCTCCATACAGTTCTTTCATGAGTGAAATAATGTATGATTGATGTTATTCGTGACTGTTAAAAAACTGATATACTTTCATTTATTCAGTAACAACCATAAACCATGTCTTGCAATTGATGCAATCCAAGCAAAAGACACTTACATTGAATTTGGTCGTTTGAAAACCTGAAGATCCCACACATCTTGAGGTATCACACTTGTATTCACAAAATCCTGGATAGAAGCATGTGATGTAAGACTTATTAACAGTAATCTCGAGTTGTAAAATAGATAACTCACATTTGAGGTTATATTACTAAGCAGCAGCAAAGCAGCATCCACCTGCATCAGTGTGTCCTTGTCAATTTAAAAAGGAAACTTACACAAAATATAACCAAAGAGAGAAACAATTTCTAATTTTTCACATAATCATAATGATGATGATAAAAAAATATCCAAGAAAAGAAAAGGTTAATATGCATTATCCATTAATCATGTTATCAATTTTTATTGTAAAAATGCTCACAACCAATAACAAGATAATTAAGTAAACCAGGCAGATGACAACACCATTCAACTTGCTTATATCATTTACCATGAGATCTCTCTTAACAACATTTCCCTATGTCCTTCTTGATCTCCTCCCCCTTTTCACATGCCACAAAACCATGCAATTTACTCTTCTCGTTAGTGCATTCAATAACCTTTGTACATGTAAAAACCACCCTAACTGATTTTTTGTCATCTTTTCCTCAATTGGTACTGCATCAATATCTCCATGCATACAGTAATTCCAAATCTTGTCCTTTCTTGCTTGGATACACATCCATCTCAACATTGAAAATTTTGTTATTCCCTCCCTTTTCTCTTGTCGTAGCTTCAAAGTCCAGCACTCAATACCCCAGAGTAAGTTGGACATATAGCAATACAACAAAACTTGTCTTCAAGCTTGTCAGTTACTTTGCAATCACAAATACTCTCCTCTGCCTTTCTCCATTTTAATTATTGGGCTTGTATCTTGTGTGTAACAGTTCTCCATCATTTTGAATTATTAATCACAGATATTTAAACTTTCAAACCGATGATATGGCATCTTCTCCCATTTTAACCTTCAAGTTGCATTCCTCTTGTCTCTTGCTAAAATTGCAATGTATATAATCTGTTTAACACCTATTTAACAGAAAACTTTATTTCCAAAGTTTATCTTCAAAGCTCAAAGATAAAGTTAACTACTTCCCTTGATTTTTTCTTTATCAAAACTATATTATTAACAACAACACATACAATTAGGATAATTCTTTCTATGTCACTAAAGTACATATATTATATAGCAAAAATATGACGTACACAAATATCATTGTTGTGAAAATACGAGAAGGAGAAGTAGAATTGTATTTTAAAAACTCCTTTAAATATTTTCACAAAACCTCGTTTGATATGCGCTAACCGGTGAAGTTTATACTTGACAAACAATTTGTCAAGTAATTTTCTTAAAAGTATTATCTTATGAATGTCCCAAGCATGGGATTAGATATTTGTGAGCGGTTTAAGAGTAGCCTGATAGCAGGTGTCATGATAGGCCCCACAAACCCTCGTTGGAATAAGCTCTAATACCATCTTAGAAAGTGAACTTTTAGGCTTAAATCAGTCCTACAAAACAGGCTTGCAAAGTAAGATTTGCACCCACGTACATATTATAATTTGACCATATCTATATTCAATGTCGGATCACCAACAATTCTATATTATGTTATTACTCTAAAATAGGGTAACTAAATATTCTATAATTATGTATTCATTATTTTGTAATTATGTTTTCACCCCTCTAAATTCAATAACCCCAATGTGGTATAAACACATGGAACTCATCTTACACTCTCATGCTTCTTTGTCTCTCTCAATCAATCCTTTTCCAATCCATTAAAAGTTTATAAATAAATATCCAATTTGTCTTTGACACCTTGGTCTCTAACCAAAAATTTACGTATTACAAATCAATCTTTACCCACAACTGAAAAGCGTATAAAATACTTATGTAATCTCTCTTTGACACCTTGCCCTGTAACCAAAAATTTACCTTCATCGCCAAAAGTTTAGCCCCGGTCTTACTTCTTCCTCTAGTGTTCCCAATTCATATTTGTATTTTTTTAATTTAATGTTCACTATCCATTAATTTCACCATCATCTTTCATTTTTTTTTCCTCATTACTGCTCCTAGATTGACAGTGATTGAATCTAAACTGTGGCTTAATATTTATCACGAATTTCTTTAATTTTGGATTTTTGTGTTCTTTTATGAGCATTCATATATGCATTATAAATTATAGCAAACAATTATAAGGACTAATTAGGTACCCATAAAAAACTACAATTTAAATTAGGAGGGTATAGTTTTGTCAAGAGAAAACTTACAAGAGCATTTATATTGCTAATAATCGGTAACCCATGCACAATAGTGCTCCATAGTAGTTGCCAACCATTGAACTGCAAAAGCTTAGTTTCAACAAATTAATGCATATTTTAGCATGAAAATAAAATTCGGGGGAAGCAAAAGGGATAAACAAATCTCCGAAGTAGCCCTACAACAAAATCAATTCATCAACAAAACTGTCAAAATCAGTGACTGCCCAACTAGCAGGGAATACATTCTTTTGAAATCAAACTATTGAAGTTGGGCGAGAGACAGAGAGAGAGAGAACGGAGAAACTGAAAAGGTAACTTTTGCATTGATAAAATGTAGAAAGGAAAACAAGGATTTTATTTGTATAGAGAATGAAAAGAAACCGGGCTGTAAAGAACAACTCATTAAAAGAAAACACCTACAACAAAAAGACAAATCATCAATAAATGTAACAGAATAGTAATGCCCTAGACTTGAATAACATGAAGGAGTATATGAGAAAAAGAGATCATAACTTAGATCTCTCTGCAAATTCATATTCATATATAGTGAGAGAGAGAGAGAGAGACAGAAAAAGAGAGAGAGAGAGAGAGAGATCAGTGGCTTACAACAAATGCTAAAGGAAAGTGAAAGAAAAAACATAACGGAGTTTACCCCTCTAGGAGTCTAGGGTACATATAGACACAAAGCTTTTGCTCAGAAAATTATATAAACTGTTCTAGCAAACTCAACTAGACCCCTTGATATTGGAGTGAAATAAACTAAACCCAACTAAAGTGATGAATACATTTTCCCAACTGAAATAAAGCACAATTTAAGTAAAATAGGGTCTAAACAGGTGGCCTATCTAATCCAGCTTGACTAGGCAAGGAGTAAAATAGTGTCAACCAAACCCAGCAAGAATTCCAAGCGACCTATGATATTTAGGCCTAACTCTGGGCCAGCGTTAAGCCAACAGTCATTTTTGCCAACTTTAAAAATAAGAAAACAATAAAAAATAAAATTAAATATGCATTTTAAAGAATTAAGTCACATTACATAACTTCATTTGTTAGATTAATAGATTTAATATATAAATTTTAACACATGCATATGTTTTCTTAAAAAGACATTATTTTAAATCTTTTAAGACATAATTATTGTTTTATAAAACAAACTGGCTCAATAGCTTGTTAGTCGTGCTAACCTAAGCTAATATGAGCCGTAAACTAAATGGGCGAAGCCAAAAATGACCTAGTTTAATTTAGGCAAGACTTTTTTCAACCTAGTCCCACCTGTTTTACAGACTTTTAGCCAACCCGTCATGCCAGACCTATTTTATCATACAGAATGAGGAGTGCGAAACGAGTTCCAAAACAAAATTTGTAGGCCATCAAAAAGGTTGACCAAACATGCAAGAGATTGTGTAGGTTCACCAAAGGTAGGGGAAGGCCAGGAACACACCATTGAAAAGTGTCTAAGAAAAAGTGTTCATGCATGGGTTTAGTGTGCGCATGCAAGCATCACATGCCGAAACTAGGGCGGGCACGCATGGGGACACATGCAATGGCTTATGACAGAGTGGTTGGTGAAGGGTAAGCTAGAGTTGTGCAATGATAGTCAAGGATGGGCATCGGTCAGACGTTGTTACGTCACCATATCAGAGAACACCACAAAAACACACGAAGGAAAACAGAGCACAACTTTACTGAAATGTATTTTTATTAGAACCTGTGAAACAGAGAAAACACAGCACTCCCAAAGGAAAATTTTTCCTTTCACACAGGTATAATGCCTGTCAAACTACAACAAAAACATCACATATTCCCCAAACCCCAAGGTTGGTCTTAAATATAGACCTCCAACACTAACAAACAACCCCCACTTAAAAACTTAACTGTCACTACTCCATTTATTTAATTTCATTCTATAATACACCATCCACATCTTTTCCTTAACCTGTTCACCATGCTGCCCCTCTTGCCTTACATTACTCCACTCCAAGAAAACCACCTTGTCCTCAAGGTGGAACTCCAAAAATTGTTCTTTGATTGTTGACCCATCTAATACCAAATATCAGCAACAAAACAACATCACTGGTGGTACACACAGGCAGATAACAAGCTTCAGAAGTGGCCCTAATTGTTTAACTTTCAGAATGCAGTAATATGTCCAAACAGCATGCACTGTCCCAAGTGCAAGTATGGTAGCAGTGTTCCTTGCTGGAATCTTCAATGATGATATCCTCTCTGGAGGAAACTTAACTCTTTCTGTTACCTCAATAGATCGACTCCCTCGGACAACTTCAAGTGTTTTATTAGGAATTGGCACTGTCCCGAAATGCCATGTCCCTAGCTTGTTGTCTTTGAAATGAATGTCTGTAAATCCATACAAGTGAAGCTTCACATTCTTCAAAATATGATCGAGGTGTTCTATCTGTAAAGTAGTCAAAAACATGCTTCATGTTGTGCGCCGCTTCAATATTGAGATGCTCTGGCATGATTGTCACCCATTCTCCCTCAGAGGGATTTAGGAATATTCCATTCTCTGCTGCTAGCCAAGTGTCATACTCATTGAATTTCGATCTAGAACTGGTCTAAACTTCCACTAATCACAACAACTGTGGTCTTTGGGTCACTGTCACATTCTGTCAAGGGTTGATACTGATCACCTTTTCTCTCAACTTTTTCTCTCAACTGATGTTGTTAGAGTTTCAATGAAACCCAAAATAAACAACCGATTACCTAACTGCAAATAACGTTTAACTATTGTTTCTGTTGGGAGTCGTGGTGGGACTAGTTTTGTCCATGGTTATCAAACTCGCAAGTTAACTCGCTAACTCGTTCGAGTTTGAGAGTTTACTCACTCTTACCGAGTTGACTCGGAAACAAACTCGTTTTTGCATTGGACTCGGTAGACTCGCTTGTAAACTTGGTTGACTCAGTCAAACTCGCGAGTCCACAACCGAGTGAGCGAGTTCAACAAAAAAATTAAGAACGACTCGTACAGTAGTCGTTTTGCTTCGTTTAGGATTAGGTTTTCGTAAGAAATATACCAACTTGCCCACACTGCCGTCGTCGTCTTCTCGCCTCACGTCGAACTCCACCGCGCCTCCCGTCAAAAAACCATCACATCGCAGCTACTCGCACTCGCGACGTCGCCACTCATCGTCGCCGCTCTCTCACGCCACCCGCCCTCGCGCTGCTCGTTGTCGCTCCTTTGCGTCAGCGTAAGGTGCTGAAGTTGTAGGCCACTGTTTCCCACTCTCCACTGTTTGAGTGAATCGTTTGGTGAAGTGAGGGTTTCTAATATTTTTATTTTGAATGAGTGTAGACTAGCTGTGTCGTGAGTCTTTTAAATAAGATTATTTTGAAATGCAATTTTTTCAGTACGCTTAAATTTCTAGAATGTCTGGGATTGGCTCAAATTTTGCTGGTGGTATTGGTACATCAACCCTTCTTCCACCTAGAAATAAAAATTCTACAAGGAATAGAACAGATATTAAATGGGAGTATGAGATTGATGTTTTAGAAAAATGGAAAAAAGTAAAATGTAACTATTGTTCAAAGATCAATAATGGAGGCATCTTCATATCAAAGGATCATCTTGTTGGAATTGTGGAATTGCTATCATGAAAAATTGGTTTTTTTATTGAATTTTTTTAATGAAGTTGACTCTTACAAGTGTACGAGTTGAGTTTACGAGTCAAGTCTGCTGGCGCCTCACGAGTCTACATAGACTCTCGAGTTTGATAACCTTGGTTTTGTCCTTAGTTGTGTCTCTTCAATAGTATCGCTTCGTTCACTCACAAAAGTTTCTGCCCATTCCTGAGTAGTACGGTTTCCTGAGTAGTACGGTTTGTTTCATGTTTAACATTGTGCTTATGTCTCTTCTCACGTTCTTCCGATTTCCTATTCAAAGTCTTGGAAACAACTTCTGTGATGCTCTAAGGATTAACCAAAATTGCCCCAGCACCAACTGACGGTGCAACCCCAGCAAGTTTGCTGAGAATGACAACCCCCCTTTCTTTTTCTTGGCAGGTCACAAATTCATATCTTACCAAATTCCTTCCGTACCTAAAGAGATGAAAAGTTCTACACATGTAAGCTTTAGATTAGGATCTCGATTGCAGATGCTAGAAGAGGGAAACCCGGCGACTCCGATGATGGTAATCGCTGCTGAGATGGTGTCAGATGTGCCGCCACACACGGCGGAAAGTGACGACGCTGCCAAAATAGGGAACAGCGGGTGAGGGTACTTCGGGACTCGAATCGTCACGATCTCCGCAGCATGGTGGTCACTTGACAGAGACGACAAGCTCAGTGATGTCACCGACGCAAGCAACCACGGTGGTGGTGGCAGAGCAGCAACGACGGCGTTTCGAGAGTAACTTGCATGTAGGTGGCGCGACAGAGTTGCGATAGGCGCGACCTCTGCAACCCGGTGGTCGCGAGGCCAGAGCGAGTCGATTGGTAATACCGCCGGTCCTAGCAACAGCTACGACACCGATGGTGGAGGAGCAACGTTGGCAACTGGACAACCCATGCTTGAGTGTATCGTACCCTCTGTGGCACTGTGGTCACGAGGCCGGAGTGTGTCGATCGGTGATACCGCTGGCCCAATCCTCGGCGGTGGTGACGACAACGAAGGAAGCGGTGACGACCAAGACAACGATGGCGACGATTGCAACGGTGATGACATAACAGCTCTGACAGTGGTTGGAAAACAAATTTTTGTTAGTTCTCTGTATTCCCTTGTTGGTTTACCTTGGCAAGTCGCTCAAAATTAGAGCTTCTTTTTCTTACTCTAAATCTTCGAATCATCGTATCCGAAAATTCTTCCCAAGATGGATTTTTCGATTTTCGCCTCAAAAATTGGAAACATTTACTTATGTTGTCGTCCATGTTTATGAAAGTTAACCTTAGTCTATCTTTAGTAGACATATTCTGGACTTCAAAAAGTATTTCAACTCTTGTTATCCCTCCTTGCAGGTCCACATCCTTCAAAATAGGAAGTTTCATTCTTTTTGTCCATGTTCGGGGCTCGTGGTCTTCCTCCCCAACAAATTTGTTATCATTCATTGATCGCACTTCTTGCTTTTCTCCTTCTTTCATTGAATTTTTCCCACCTACAGACTTCTTGCTACTTTTCTTACTGTCCCACAACATTTCTTTGTATTAACAACAAAATCTTTCCCTCTTTCAACCCTCTTGTCACTTTTCTTGACATCTTTCAGCATTTCTACGATCTCTTTCAGTTCCAGAAATCCTTCCTTGACCACACTCATATCTCTTTGCAAGTCAGCCATCATTTTACTTTGTTTGCTGGCCCATCTCTCTAAAGCACTCATTCTTCCCTCCATCGTGCCTCCTCTTAGTTTCTCCTCCGTCCAAAGGTGATCCAACAGTTTCCACCCCTACTTTGATCCGACAGGTCAGACCAATTTGTTACGTCACCAGATCAGAGAACACCACAAAAACACACGAAGGAAAACAGAGCCCAACTTTACTGAAATGTACTCTTATTAGAGCCTGTGAAACAGAGAAAACACAACACTCCCAAAGGAAAATTCTTCCTTTCACACAGGTATAATGCCTGTCAAACTACAACAAACCCCAAACCCCAAGGTTGGTCTTAATATATAGGCCAACCTCCAACACTAACAAACAACCCCCGCTTAACAACTTGACTGTCACTATTCCATTTATTTAATTTTATTCTATAATACACCATCCACATCTTTTCCTTAACCTGCTGCCCCTGTTGCCTAACAGACGTGGCCAGGAAAGCTGCCAAACATCCACATACGAGGAAAGGAACAAGAGAGAACTGAACCATGAACTTTTGATATTAAGTAAAAAGGAACTACAAAAATTGTATGGTTGCTACAAAAATTCAATCTTAATTTATAATGAAAGAAAATTAAGGAAAAACATAAAGGATAAATAAAATATATCCAAATTACAAGTTTTCCTATTTACATCTAACAACATTTTTTACAAGTACTATAATCCGTTCACTTGTCTTAACCTAGATATTAAATAGTCAACTAAAATGTAGATTTTTTATATCCTAGATAAAATTCAATACAAGAACAATAACTATGGCTGAAGAGAATAAGATATTATCTTCGATAACCCAATGGCATTTTCACATGTTTATCTTCCACGATGAACACTTTTATATGTTTAGCATTAAAATTTGGAAGCATTTGTGAGACATCATAGGACTGTGAAAATGTGTATAGGAGAGAGAGACCTCATTAAAGCCAGAAGACGACTCAGCAGATATCTCCATCCTTGAATTTGGAAGCAACAGAACAGAAGAAAGTTCCAGCAAACTCCTTTACATGCAACAGAACATACATAAGTTGAAATCCACAGTACCAACTCAAATAGACCAAGATGCTGTAATGATATGGGAAAATGAATTGGAGTCCTATAATGAATATGAAATGTGCAAGCACTGCTCTGCCTTATTCACAAACATAACAAGAGATAATAAAACTGTATAAAGAGAACAGGGTGTAAATACCTCAGAGTCCACAACAAACCATCATAGATACGATCAACATTTGAAGAATTCATGATTCTGCAATCTCCACTTTGTTAATAATATTTATCAACCACATTCTTTCTTACAAAGATTAATATTCGATTCAAATCATGAGAAAGATAATTGGGAATTTTAAGAAAGTACACAGTCTAACCATAAAATCATCTAGCATTAGCTCTAACTGTCTCTCCAAGCATGCACAATATTTCCACAGATAATGTTAACATTTTTTAATTAGAGAGAAAAGAGTAACTTGACCATAGTAAAAAACTACATGAATAAAAAAAATTATAAGCAAAGAACTAATTAAAGTAGAAGTGAAAGATACAGACGTAAGAAGAAAAGAAATTCTCAAGAGTTCAAGTCGTTGCAATAAAAAAACAAAAGAAATAAAAACAGACCACAAAGCAAAGAGCGCGAATAAAAATGTAAATGGCATGACAAAAGTTGAACTTTTAACACCATCAAAAGATAAAAGAAGGCAAGAGAATAGAAATCATAATTTTCAGCTCCGATGTTTTCTGTGCAGTGTTTTATGCTGAAAACCAACAACAATTTTAAATAACAAAGATATGAATGGAACCAACATTGACACAAATGATCATGGTAATTGTTCCTTCATTAACCCCCTCAATCCTAAAATTACCTTTCAAAGCTTATACATATGCCTTCAAACCAGTAGAGAAACAGATCTTTACAAATTCGAGTATGGAAGTTGCGAGTCAGGCAACAAAATGCAGCATTCCTACAGCATGGAAACTTCATCAGATTTTAACACAACAATGCTACCTTAAATCTCGTCAAAAAATTAGAATAATCTCTATTAATAGAGTACACAACAAAATTGATTTCTTCGTTATGATACCATCAAGGACTTTACTGCAGAAAATACGTTCTAGAATAAGATCAAATATCATAAAAAATAATATAAAATGACAACAAAAATGGAGTAAACCCAAAATTGTTTAAAAAGTTTATAACTTAAAACACTAAGAAAAGGGTTATGTGAAAAAACAATTCAAGTTCTACTAAAAGTTTACATTTTTATTTATGGTAAATTTGTAATAAATACCAAATCCTGTCCACACACATGCCTATTGTCAAAACTGCTTAACTTAAGTGAAGGGGGTTGACTTGTTATAATAGGTTAACTCATCTTTGTGTTAGCTATTTGGCACTTATATGTAGATTATCATATCTCTTTTGTATTGTATTCGTGTAAGAACCCATACAAATGAATGGATCAGCTAAGAGATAATTAGCTCTCTTAGACATTTTTTTCATATTTCCATTCTAAAGTCTTACAATTGCTCCATTACACTTTTCATGACCAACAGTCAATTGCCATCATGACCAATCATTTTTCTCTCTACGTTTCCATTCCTATAAAAAAATATAACTAGATAAAGCAATTGATAATAATCAAATGTGTAATAATACAAACATTAAACATCACCCAATACATCAGATTTTATTCATCGTTAAGAACTTAAAAAATATTATAAGTAAATGAGGGAAAGAGGAGAGCATAGCTTTTCAAGGAGCAACAACTTAAAAAGTTAATTTTTATCTAAATAGGATGATTTACAAACAAATGGCGATCAAGTCCCGGGTCTACAATTGAATTTTCAATTCATTCCCTTGCTATCCTCCGTAATTTCAGCAAAAGAAAAAATGAATCCTTTAACCTCTATGAAACCATAAGCCCGCAAATTAAGTAGCATGATACAATAAGTTCAAAGTTTAAACTGATAAATTTCAGAGCCAAATCAGAACCCCAGGCTTCCAAACAATCTAAGCATAGAATAGTATAAAACACAAGTCAGTGCGTGAATTCATTGTCTGTGCTAAAGGCCAAAGCACAACCAAATTTCCAATATTATATATCAAAGGGAAAAAATGGCTTGAGTGCACACAAAAGGACAAAATAGTCTTGTACATGCTATAAAACTAATAGCGCACATGTATAATATTGTTTATTAGTTGTTCTATCATAATAAAACATCCATCTGGTTAAGAAAAGCTAAATATTCTTTGTAAGAGAACATACGGGTAGACAGAAGACAGAGATCAACAGATGGAGAATACTCAAACCCAAAACAAACATTTTACTGGTATAAGTATCAACTAAAAATAGAAGTTTTTCGAAATGATTAACTTTCATAATAGAATGACAACAATTATAGGAAAAGGGGAAGAAAACAGTTGAAAAAAGGAAGGTAAAAAAAACAAGTATTTAATACAGGAACAAAAAATTAATAGTCTGTGCCAGTATGGCATACTACAGAATGTGCTGTGCAGTATAAGCTCGAATTAGCTTATAAATTACCATAACCATTTGCCTTTCATGAGTGCCTCCCTCAGGATCACAGCAGCAGGCTCCCTCTTAACCCGTTTTTCACTTAATGAGGATCTGCTTGTATTGAGGCATGCCTGAGGAATATAATTAGCCAGCAATATAGAAATTTTATAGGGAACAAAAGATATAAAAATTAGTACATACATAATATTCCAAAATAAAGTAGCCAGTTTATCAACCAATAAACATTACTGGACATCACATAAACAAATAACTCTATATAGATGCCAGAATGGTGGTATTCTGTTAAATGAAAATATCAATAGTAGCACAAGCAAGAAAGTCCGCCAAACTAAACGGATCATCCCAACAACAAAAGCAAATGACACTAAGTAAAATTAGGGAGTAGGGAGAGAAAAAGGCAATCCATTTTTTTTTTTTAGTCTGCCACTGATTTCTCCCAAACTACTGAACCAAAGATCAATCCGACTCGTAATGCTATAAATTGCCGCTGACCCATTTAGTTTTCACTCATAGGGAATTGAATACGGGTTCTACACTGCATACATTGTCCCTACAACATATGAGCATAGAGTAACTAACCACTACATCAGATTGAGAAAAGGCTAAAATACCAAAGAGAGAAGTATAAATAATAAGGAAAATAAAGGGCTATACAAGAAGGCTGACCAGCTTATCTACATAGCTATTAAGATTTGACAAGAGCTGAGTAGACAAAATAAACTGATATTGTTGACCTAAACTGAATTGATACAAAGGTGATAATCCTCTGTCGCAGAAGTCCTATGTAAGGTCAGAGGATTATGACTGACATGTGTCAGTTATAGCTAACTGTCTCTGGCAGTAATAACTTTCTACAGAAACAAGTAGATTACAACTAAAGTGAATTGTGAAAAACAAGAGAGAAATATCCCAAAAATATCAGAGAAGGAAACTCTTCAAAAAACCATGGGCGGAAAACCAGAGATATCAACAAAGACAATATAATGTCAAGGCAAATCTGACAACATTTGCTAAGAGGAAGCTCATACTATTGCCAACATTCTGCTCCAACTAATCACACAAGGGCACTGCAGAAAACCACACACCCTTAAGATTTTGGCCTCCTTGTTTTTATTCAAATCTCTCAAACAAACCATGAGAAACTGCTCCACAATATACCAGCAAATTAGCATTCGTCAAGCAAACCATGTAAAAACATTAAGGAAAAAGTAATCATACGAAACAACATGACTACTCTTGCTCTTACGGAATTAAATAATTATGTCAGAATCAATCAACATCATTGCAGAGAGAAAATATATAAATTCTCTAGAATTGGGATCAAACACTTAAATACTAAATCCAGGATCAACAGTTGAGTTTCTAGAAACTACCCTATAAAATAGAACTGCTGCAAGTTCCACCAATCCACATTGTGAACTACTCAGAGCTCCTAATTTATCATCTTTATTTCCATCACCCCTGAGTAGAAAGTTCAATAAGATCATCATGGACAACATCATTATAAAGTTTATTAAGTTCACTGCAAAACACTAGAAGATCCAATCAAACACTAAAAACATATCAACATGTTAGAAATACATACCACAGCATTGAAGTACTAGAGATGCTGCTACCTTGATCAAGATCCTTATAAATCACATCCAAAAGCTGTTCTACCAATAAACGTCTATCAGCAGCACCTCTCATTAAACTCAACTGTATCCTAGCATAGAACACAAGTGAATCCTGCAAAAGAAACATTAATAGAACAATTTGAAAAGTTTTGAAAACAGTTTATAACTTAAGATACTATTTACTTCAAAATCAATTGCAAGAGACCTTAAGAACTCGATCATGTGTCGTCAGCCAACAGTGGAACACAAACTGTTGCAGGGCATTATGAATTTCAAGCAACTGTAAGCCTAAATTTGGACCATCGTTTAATAAATATGTATTAATACACTCAACAAGTTTACGTGCTATCTTGCTCTCATCCCTGAAAAAGTAAAAAAGAAATGGTATTGCACTCTAGAAGATAAGAATAATAGAAGAAAAAAACAATGAATCACAGTGGAAATACCTGATGAGTGAACATATTCTAACAAAATCCTTGACAATGTTTTCTCTTACATTATCAGGGTAGTCTCCAGGGGGATATTTTAAAAGAGAATGAAGTGTCAAGATATGACGGAAGACCTCCTCCTTAGAAGTAAAATTGCTAATATTCTTTCCACTCAAGCTGGTTTCAACTTTCTCAATGTACAGGAACATCAGACCTAAAGACAAAACAATTTGATTAAAAAGGACGGTGGGAAAATTAAAATTGTATTGTTGATGAGATGTGGAAATAATGCAAGCCTTAAGTTTACAAAAAACTTACTGCAGTAAACCCGCCTCCTCATCTGGAAACTATAATCCCTAACTGACAATAGATGCCGAAGGATAATGCCATATTCAGACTGAAAGCTTAGAACATTGCTCAGGACATCCCAAACATGATTAAAAAGTAGTTTAACTACAGATGACAACGGTAACATTTTTCCTAAAAATAAAAGGAAACAAATAATTAAAAGGAGCAGACTTCACTACGTAAATATAAGATTAATGTTCCCATATTTTTGCTTGTAGAGTATTGAGAAGGTTATTACAAAAGAAATATTAAAATAAAGCCTCAAAAGTGTCAAACAATTATTAACTGATAAATAATTATGTTATTTCCATACAAGTAAGAAAAAAATGAGTAAATAAACGAATTGGTCCCTGGAAAATAAGGGCGTTGGCTGACAGGTCCCTGATTAAAATTTTCATGTAAATGAATCCTTGAAAATTTTATTTGTTTGCATAGAAGTCATTCTGTATCAAATGTATAAATATATATATATATATATATATATATATATATATATATATATATATATTTATATATATATATATATATATATATATATATATATATATATATATATATATATATATTTGTATTTGTATGTCAAATATCAAATGCTCACAAAGGATTTATATGCAAGCTAATGAATTTTTCAAGCATCCCTTTACATTACATTTTGGGCAAATAGTCAGTTTAGTAAGTATTGACATTTTAGTTTTGCTTTGATACAATTTGGCATGACAAAGTGTGAAGCTGATCAATCTGTCTTCTTTCATTCTCCTTCTCGTAGGTGCATTTATCTTATTTTTCATGTTGATGACATTGTCATCTATAGTGATGATGAGACTGGAATTCGGTACCTCAAAGAGCACCTTTCACGGTAGTTTCATACCAAAGATTTAGGTTCTTTCAAATATTGCTTAGGCATTGAAGTTGCCCAACCTTCTAGTATTGTCATTAATTAATGAAAGTAAACACTAGACATTCTTACTAAAACTTATATTCTTGATTGTCATCCTTGTTATACTTCTATGGATCCCAATATCAAGCTTCTTCTGGGTCAAGGGAAGCCATTGAAAAAACTAGAAAGATATCAACCCCTGGTAGGTAGACTCAATTATCTCACCATCACCAGACTCGATATCACTTTTGTAGTTAGTGTGGTAAGTCAATTTCTAAATGCCCCTTGCAATGGCCTTTGGGATGTTGTGACAAGTATTCTTTCATACTTGAAAAGATGCTCCAAGACAAGGATTATTTCATTAAGACAAAGGCAATAAGATCACTTGTTACTTTGATGTGGATTGGGCAAGATCACACTTAGGTAGAAGATCCACTTCTAGGCGTTGTGTTCTAATTGGAGGAAAACTAATCTCATGGAGAAGCAAAAAAGCAAAACATAGTAGCTAGATGCACCACAAGAGCAAAATATTGTGATAGAAACCACTTGTGGGAGCTTACCTAGCTCGGGCAACTACTACAACAACCAAAAATTGGGGAGATCCATGAAACAAAGCAAATATGTGACAATTGCATTTTACATTGCATCAAACTCGGTCTTCCATGAAAGAACCAAACACATAGAGATTGATTAACAATTTGTGAGAGAAAAGGTGCTCTCTAGAGAAATCACAACTGATTTTATCAGCTCTAGCAACTAGTTGACTGATGTGTTCACCAAGTCCCTTAGAGGCCCTCAGGTTGAGGACATTAGTATTAAGCTTGGTGCATATGACATATATGCTCCAACTTGAGTGGGAGTGTTAGAATGTAATTAGTTATTAGTTATTACAGATTTGTTAGTCATAAGTTGTTATAGATTCTACGACATAAGGATCACTGATCCCTAACTATTAGGCAAGAATTTACGATATTTGTTTATGTAAATTGGTATAAATAGATATCGTGCGGAATGTATTATACAAAAAACATTCAGATAACACTTCTTTATATAAATGTGTTAGTTGGAGTTCCTGGTTTGAAATTTTCTTGAAACTTTATTGGCAATTCTAGGGTTCAATTTAGTACTAAATTAGTAATTTCAAATTGACCGCATTAGAACCAGTTATTTATCAGCTGAGTCAACAATCCATTGTAGCCTTTAATGACTTGGTAACCATATTAAGCAATTAGTGCAAGTTGTTAACACTGTATTCATCTCTATTCTATAGCAATGGAAGCCTTTGAATGAGTCTACAAAAGTGGAATTACTGTTAGATTATAATTTAAAACAATAGGATTGAGGGACTATTATGATACATAGAGAAGAGAAATTAGTTAGAATATTCATGAGTTAGTTACTTGAGGTGTTAGTTAGATATAAATAGGAAAGAAGGAGACGAGGAGGGGGTGAATTTTGTAGATTGAGCATTAGCTCTTTGTGAAGGGGAAGCCCTTGAAGGAGAGAGTGCTCTCCTATTTCTTATTCTTTTCATTCTATTCTTCTCCTTTTAACTCATGGTTCCTAACAAGGACATTCAAAGAAGTAGTCTAAAGTTTTTACTTTAGTCCCAAAAAAAGATGGGAGTCGAGTATCAAGGAAATATAGAAACAGTAATTCCTCGTATCATTTTAGTTTCTAAAAGTGAAATTCCAAAAAACATTACGATACTAAAATGGGTATTATTGAAAACAATAATTCCCTACTCAGGCCAGTATTAAATATTATTGAAACCTAGACAGGGAAAAAAACAAAAGAGATATCTAAAGTGCGTATTATAACCTGAAGAATTATTCTGTTACTAAGAAGAAAAACGTTCACAATCTCAATTTTTACAAAAAAGAAAAAGGATGTCCCACACTCGTTCGTGGTCACCATTTGTGTCTAAAAATCATTTATTTTTCTTTTCACAAATTTTCACACCTACTGGACACGGTTAATTTTTAATTAGTGTTCTTCTTCTATTATTTGTTTACAATCAAAAGGTGACAAAAGAACAAGCATGTTCCGAACTAAACTACCTCCGACTGACCTGAACACTTGGCATCCTCTGCACGTTGAACAATAATTCTAAGAGTCTTCGCATATATCACTTTTGGATTTCTCCGCTTACTTGAGGATATTTCCGCCGATGCAGATTTAATAAGTAAAGAAACAAGAAAAGGCCATGTTTCAGCTGCGACACAAAAATTTAAAATAAACAAATCAATCAAAAGTGTACACCATACGTCTTGGCTTGGATAATTAAAAAGATTGCATCCACCAATGCTTGCAAAATTAACTTAAAAACAAAATCTTACAGTGAGGAATTTCATCTGGTCTAAGCTTTGCAGTATTCAGTCCAATATATATACAGAAGTTATATGACCTTTCTCCTTCTAACCAAGTGTTTAACAACTTAATCCCTTCCTGTTGCATACAAAAACAATGCCACTAATTAGAATAACACAGTCCTCAAGAAGAACACAAAACAAAGAATCCACACAACCAATAAATAAATTCCGACAGAATCATAAAAAAAATGCGTAATAATATCTACTTGACAAACAGGCTAAATGTTATTATAAGCAGTCTTCATCAAGAATGTCGCAATTTTTTTAGAAGTTGAACTGAAAGAGAAAAGCTATAACAATAACAACTACTTGTTCAGACGATCCTTCTCTACTACTCTAGTTAAAATTAATGCAACTATTAGCCATTCACGAGACAAATTTCTTGATCGAAAACAGGAATATCGACACTAAATTCAATTTTTCGCTACATGCATAACATCAAAATCGCCTATTAGCGAGCAACAAAACGAAGGAAAGTAGAGAGTTGAAGAAAGGGAAATGACTTCGCGAGCTTTGACTTTATCGGATGAGAGTTTTTCCACAATCTCTTGAACGTCTCTGGAAGTGACTTTCGTCATCATCGGTACGAGCTCAACGGTTACACATGTAGTCTGAGGAATGGAAGTAGATAGGGTAGTGTAGGAGTAGGGTTTTAGTCGTTGAGAGATGTGGTGGGAAAAGAAAACGAAGGGTTTTAGTCTGCAAGGTCACGCGTTTCAGTGGACTGTTTGAAACTAGACAGAAATGGATCGATTAAGGGTTTCGGTTCCAGCACCGGTTTAACTTTACAAATGGTTTGTTTGATGTAGGTTAAAATTACCTCTATCTAAAATTTCGCTTAATTTCAAATTTATTTTATTGATAGAAAATGACACGCGAGCAGATTTACTACTCACACATCCTTCACTGAGCTGAATTCCTTGACTTTTGACTGCACTGAGACATGGATTATTACAATTGTTAAGAATAAAATTTTAATTATATTAATTAAATTCCTTCAACAATATAACACTTTAAATTCTCTAAATTTGTATGATTTTCAATTGTTAACGTAATATTATTTAAGGTGGATATATTGTTTTAGAAGACCTTACGGGTAAATCCTTGAACTAAATTTCACTTTTCTACTGCGTGCTATTCCCAAACTGATAATAAAAAAGAAGTGGTGAATAAGATTTTGTCTCAACTAAAAAGATGTAAATATCTTTTTACCTCACATTCAGTTTGCATATAACATGGTGGTTAACATCATAACTTATCGTCCTCATTTGAGATTACATATTAATTTAAATCATTAACTCCTCTTGATTTTTTATTTCTTAACATTGACTATTGACTATGATATGCAGAGACATTTTATTAAAAAAAAACATAATTTTTTCATATAAAGTCAAACCCAAATTAAGAAGAATATTGGTCAACCAAGAGGTGATGGACATTTTCAAGTATTAAAGTTGAATCTTGATGTACAAGATAAGTAAAGCACATGCTACATATTGGTCAACCACACATTTCAAAGTTAAAGATATATATACCTCTTGAAGACGTAAAGGCAAAGACTTGAATGGAACCAAGTGATGAGTGACACATGAGAATGGTGACACAAAGTGAATGGCAACGAAGTGATGAATGGAACATGAGAATGTTGATGCGAAGTGAATGGAACATGAGAATGTTGATGCGAAGTGATGAATGACACACGAAAGCAGTAATGACTTGAATTGTGAACACAATGCACAAAGCGAACTCCAAGGATGAAGACAAAGCTCGGATGAAGACGAAGACGGAGGAACAAGTGAACGCAAAACATTAGCAATGAGGCACATGAGAAGCGAGAACAATGAATGTAAGAGAAAAGGGAAAGTAGTTTAGGTTAAAATAGGGGTATATTATATCGATTAATCAAAGAACCAATGTAATATGTACGTTATTTGAGTAATCCATGGAATATACCCCCCAAGTTTTACACCAAATTTTTTTATGTAGTGAACGACGGACATTTTACATCGATTGTGGGTTACAACTGATATAGAATGTAGGACATATTACATTAGTTGCTTTACCAACTGATGTAATATGTCCAACACCAACCCTAATTTTATTTTATTTATTGTTTTCAATCTTTTCTACATTAATTGGAGGTAGCAATTGATGTAGAATATGATATATTACATTGGTTATGGAGCAATTGATGTATTATGTGTTTACATAATTTAAAAAATGTTACCGTGTTTTTCTTTACATTAGTTTTGTTTTATCATATACAGTATCCTGTAATAAAATGTGTTTTTTATTCTACTAGCAAGGTTGTAAATTTTAGAGAATTTGATAACTTTTTTAATGATATTTTTGGGTTTATTTTCAAATTGAAATCAACTCTTTATGTTTGGAACATGCTCAATCCCGTATTTTATAAATAATTTATTTTTTTTTCGGTTACTTAAGCTTTTAATCAAATTTTACTTTAAATCTCATTTATTTTGTCAAATAAATGAACAAGAGGTAATTCGGTCTATAAAAACAAGATTGGAGTCCATAAAGAGAAAGATAAAAGATAAAAATTGACCCAAACAAACTGCACAAACTACGTCTGACCGCCATTAGAGTTGGGTTGAGTGTCAAACAAACCGAGAGTAGACATTTGGAATTGCGTATGACGCCACATATGTTGCACTTGGCACCAGTTCGACCAAGAGCCACTTAGACTTGAGCTTGTCCAATGCCACTTTTGTTGGGCCGAAAGGGGACGTCATTGACTTAGGAAGTTTGTGTATTTAAAGAGGTATCTTCATTGGGGTTAGGCACTCTGGATTCTCCACTTCTTCACGGAGTCAGGCTTCGCCAGGGAGTCATAAAAATGTAGCCTTGGAATGACGGCTAGGGTTTAGAGGGTTTCTTTTTATGTTCTTTGTATATCCATCTACCTCAATTATTCATCTTTCTATTTTGCTGGAATTATATGTAACTGTTTAAATCTTCATGTAATCAATATTGATTTTCATAATGTCTTTACATATATGCTTTTTCTTTCAATGTGTTAGTATTTTAATTTTGTGATTAATGCTTATCGTGTTGATTTGTGACTTAATTATTGATTTTTGAGATATTGGAATACCATATGAAAATTTGTGTCAAGGAATAGAGCAAGATTTGTTTATTGTTTTAAGATCCACATGGGTATTTCAAGATTCAATTTATATAATTGATCAATGAATTGAAGCTAATAAATAATCAGCTTAGGCTCAATTTGCTGAGGAATTGAGATTCGGGTAATATTGTGTGTTGACATTGATATTTGTTTGAAAATAAGATAATTGATTTTATGCAAGAGAATGAGGTTTGATGAAGTCTTATCCTAATAATTGCATTGCATATCCTCTTCATGCTTTTTCTACATTTCAAGTGCTTATTGAAAATAAAAAAATATATTTTAATTGTTTTAATTTTATTCGCATAAAAATCCAAAATTTGAAATTATTTACGGTTTATTTTTGTTATAATTTTATTTAGAAAAAAACTAGTTTGACAACTGCAGAAAAAATTCGCCTGCCTCTTTAACCACCGTGGCGTGGCACACCTTCATTAAGTGGTAGAGGGTGCAACACAAACCATAATATTTACACACCAAACCTTCACCATTTACACCCACCACAACAATATACTCTAAGAACTAAACATTTACCATTTTCATACCCAAACAATTAAGAAAATAAAGAACAACCAAGAGAACCCCTTATTGCAAACCGAAAATAACAAAGGAAAAATCGAGACCACACTTATACCCAAAACGCAGACTACCTACGAAAATACCTTATCACACCGCAAATCAAAACATACTACACCTCCACCTGAAAACTGCGACCCAGCGAGCAACTACCACTTCAAAGCACCATATCTAAAACCCGTTTCCAAAGTATTACCACTCCAAACCAACGACCAACCATCCATCTTCATTTCACCTTAAACACCCTTAAACTCCATTAAAATTGATTCTTTAACACACTCAACATACATCACCAACTAAAAAAAATGTTTTCATTAGGAACTCTTATATTTATTAATATATTGCCTTTAAGAGATAATAATATATTTATTACTTGCTAGATTTAGGACCATACACTTGTAACCATAAACCATAAAAAAATATGCTACTATCATAATAATGAATATATTAAATTATTTTTTTATTAATTAAATAGATCATGTTGAATCAAAATTTTTATTAAAACTTCCAAATAAATTAATAATTTTTTTAAAAAATAAAGTTTATGTGATATATCTAATTTTACGGATAAAATAAATTTATTATTCAATATTTTAACAAAAAAACCCCACCCAAGAAGACAGAAAACAATGTCTACCTAGAAAACGACGGTGCCATTGGTGGGAAATGTTAAAGGGATATAAGTGGTCGGGTGCCTTAGGCAAAGGTGGGTCCTCATTTTTCTTCGATAATAATAGCATGACCATTAATCATTCTTGCTTAGCTATTGCTAGCCAGAGAACAAATCACGTGACGACAACCAACGACGAACACAAGGTTCAAACTGAAAAACATATACATCAGTTGTTTGATAAAAATATTGTCCACACCCACACCGCCCCGTAGATTCTGATCATACAAAAATAAAAATCCTATGACACAAGAATTTGTTTCAGATCTCTTTCCCATTGCTTGCACGCCGCAGTCACCGTTGCAGGGTCGCGCATGCGTATATACGTTTGTTAGTATCCATTTTATTTATGTGTTTGTGCCTTGGATTAGCTAGGCACTCAAATTTCGTTTCTTTACACATTAGGTAAGGTGCCTACTTTGACATGGTTTGTTAACCTATGTGGGTGCCAAGTTCCAACACAGATACTGCAATCAATAACCACATGGATATCATTTTTTCCTTTTTTTATAAATCTTCAATTTATGGTATAAAAAAAAGGAAAAAAATAATATTCTCTCCGTTTTATTTTATTGTTATTTAAAGTTTTTCCAAAAAAAAAAGTTAATGATGAAAAAGTAAACAAACTATTTAAAACTTTTATACTAAAATATATAAAAATCTTTTTTACTAATAATTTAAATAATGTGGTCTTAAAAATTAGATTTAGTCTAATTTAATCTTACAAAAATTTGCACTCACTTATATATTATTGAAAAATTTTATTTCTATCTATAATAAAATTTTTTTACATAAAGACAGATAATCTTCTATCTCAATCTTATAAAAATGACTTGTAAGATAAAATTTACAGTTAGTTATATAATAGGTTTTCACTCAACCTATTTAGTCTTTTAATTAGTGAAAAAAAATTAGAATGACTTAGCATAAGTATTTGTTGAGATAATATTAGAATGAAAATGTAAGATTGTGTTAAAAAAATTTAACGAGAGTAAAATGAAACGGAAGGACTAAGAACATGTAAAAAATCCCAGCGTAAGTCGTTTTTTGCTTCCCCATGCGCACACCAGGACCAGACAATTATTTGGACTACACACAGATCTTGCTTTGAACTCCGGAGAGTATTTTACTTTAGATCTCACACTGGACCCAAGAAATTAATGTACTTCTCCGTAATATATTGATTGCAATTATTGGCAGCGGGATCTGGAATTATATGTGGTGCTATAATGCCAAACTTTTTATAATAAGGAATGAATAATATTGGTCTTCTAAGGGTTTTTTTAATTTTGTTTTCTTGCATGCATCATTGCTGTACATATGAAAGGAAAACTTTGAGATGGACAGAAAAGAACTCTCATGGTGGACCTAAAGAACCAAAGTGACTGCACCCATAACGAGGTATTAGCCTTCCAATTTTTGACCAAAATCATAACGCGGACCACATACATGTATTCTTATGCCATTGGGAGGATATTGTTTAGATTATTTTTTTTTAACGAAGAATAAAATTAATGTCCTTAATATTATATATTATTGTCGATGAAAACGGTACACATATGTATATCATTTATGTCAAGAGAGTCACGTCTTTATTTATGTTAGTGAAATATATAATTGTGTATGTCCACATCTTCTTACATGTTAAAAAGAGTGTTGCCAAAATAAAAATAACAACAAATTTAATTAAAAGAATTCATCAAAATATTGTATGTAATTGCAACAAAATTTATCTACACTAAAAATAGTTATAAAATTATATATATATATATATATATATATATATATATATATATATATATATATATTTTGGGAAAATTTGAGAGAGCAGATATCGGAAAAACAAATAAGAATGAGACAAGGTGGCTAAATATATAAAAAAATAATGTCACTTTTAGCCTAAAATCTTAAGATATTAGATTTGTAGGTTTTTTTTTTATATGTTGTTCAAATGTGAGACTTAGATTTATATTTGAATACCTAACAATATATACTAAAAAAAATCTATGTAATTAATAAAGGTAATTTTTTATTAATGTAAGAAGTTAACTAAAAAGGATAAATATGTTGCTCTGGGTAAAATTTGAGTTATGATATGGAAGAGTGAGATTAGTTATTATGTGCCAGGCTGATAAAAGAAAATGTGCCACACATAAGGGATAACGACATCTTATTTCAAATGAATAGCAAAGAAGTTTATCACCGTATATTTTATAATATATTATATATGTTTGTGTGTGTAGATAGATATATAGAGGAGTAGTGATTATATTTTCCTAAAATTGTCTTAATGTTTTATCAAGAAAATAAAAACAAATATATAATATATTGAACATATATAAAATTGATAATACCATATAAATCAAGTAAAAAAAATTAAAAGATATGTTATATCCATACAACTAATACAGATATACATAATTGACCTTTTTTTATCTTTACCTCCTCCTCCACTCAACATGGTTAAATTTGAAATAAAATACGTATAAGAAACCAAACAATTTTTTTTCAGCACATTATTTATTACGTTCATATTTATTTTATAGATTAGTCTAACTTAACCCCCAACAAAAGTAAAGTTATTAAGTAACCAAATTTAAATTTGTTGGCCTATTTCTTCAACGTACTTTATTGGGTGTAAGTATTAATTGCACTAATAATTTTTACCGAGATTGTTTAATTCTGTTTTTTGTTAGAGTAACGTAGATAATTCCTTTTATTAGTATTTTCTCTTTTTATTTGTAAGGAAGTTTTAGAATTATTTTATATTGGTCAATATTTTTTATTGGACAATGTGGTGTTTCATCAGTTATTTGCTATTTTGTGTGCAAAAGAATGACCCGCGTTTTCGATCCATGCATAAAATAACAATCTATAGTGACACTTACATATAGATTTATATCATCCACGTATAGCTCATGAGAATTTGAAAAATTTAGAAAGTAAAAAAAGCATGTTGATATCATTGATTGATTACCTCTTATAACAAAAGAGGAAAGGGAAAAAAATAACATATTGGAAGATAAGTAAATTAAAGTTTTTTGCATTAAAAAATGAACACAGAGGAAAAAATTTCCCGCTTTAAATATTTTTGAGAAAATGTCGAGCTTTTAAATTTGTGTGGTTTTACCTGGCCTTTTGTGAACTTTGATTTGGTTTCTTTAAGAAAAAGAAAGAAAGAAGAAAAGAAGATCGAGAAAGCAAGTCGGGTGTAGGAAGTAAAAACACGTAGCTTGAGAACGAAGTATGTTCAGAGTTTTGGGGTTTTTATCTCAAAAGGTGATACTTATTGTTAATTTACAAGATACCGATTGATGCACAAAGGCATATATCTCATATGCACAGCATGTGCATATATAACATGGCAAAAAGCCAAGAGGGTACACTACCACAGCATTATTGTCTTTGTAATCATATAGGCGCAGAAATCTTTAGCTTCTGCACATGCCATGCATCATGCTGCAACTCAACAATAGTATTATTTCTCATTTACCGTTTATATTTGTCTTTCACTGCATGATTTTACACTATTGTCTGCTACAGCAGAAGGTAAGAACAAGTAACAAGTACCTAGAAGCAGTGAGTGTAGCAATGATAACATGCTTATGGCTTATGATTGAAACAATAATAATCCACATCTTTGGATTAAAGGAGGCAGAAAAGGACCATCCAATGAATTAATTAGCTAGGAATTGAGGTGAAGGCAAGTAACGTGGGAACACAAGCACTTTATTCACCTGACACTGCATGTACTTTAGTTCCTGTGGAGTGGGGTGTGTTCCTCACGCCAACTATATCCTACATCTTATTCATCTTCTTCTTAGTGGATAAAGATAGCATCCTCGTTCCTCTTTCGGGTGTCACCCTTATGATGAAAGCTTTTCAGTTTATTCCCTTGCACCCCACACCAACCCGCCTACTTCAGGAATATCAGTTCAAACTTTCAACTTACCACTCTCATTCCACTTTCAAACAATAATTCTTAAGAGATTACACTAAAATTGTTCTATAATACAAACCATTAATTTCTTTTTCTCCCTTTTAAACAACAGGTAGATGAAAATAAAATAAGTGATAATTGAGTAAACATTACAAGTATTTTACTGAAAAACACATACAGAGAAAATGTCATCATTCTTTTACGTATTTTCACTCAGACCACACAAGCCGTTTGATTTCATCTTTTCTTTCCCTTCTAAAGGAGGAAGAAAAAGATTATGGTGGATTCTCCACCTCACCCCAAAATATATTTTACAATTTAAAGGTTTTTAATTTTAGAATAAAATATCAAAAAAGCATCACTGGCGGTCAAATTAGGTTGATATTACTAAAGGTATAAACAAGCACTGCCTTTCTTAACACATGTCACAATTTAAATTTTAAAATTTAATTTGTTTTCAAATAGATAACAAGACCTACGACATTATATTTGTCTAAATTTCTGGTACACCATAACTACATATTTCTTAAACCAACTTTGATTCAAATATAAAATTTAAAATGATATCAAAATCTATTATTGAAACCATTTTCTATTCTAGAATACATTAAACACCAATGACTTACAATTGTCAAAATGAATTTCAACATCCAAGATGAAATTTATGAAATTTGAAACAGTATATATGTTTTTGAATCTGCTAATGAAATCAATGTTTTGGTCATGGTGGTGATGAGAAGCATGAATGGCGCGTGTGGGAAATTGAGAATATATCCCTTGCTTGTGGGAGGAGGTGGAGTGGGTCCAAAATGGTGTTTGTGTTGTGAGTGTGGGGCTTGCAACGTAGAGTGCTCTTTCGGTATGCGTTCTTTATCGGGGACCCAAATATTCTCAAGCTTCTGTCACGTCAGACACGACTAGCGTCACGTACCCAAATCAAATCCCCATCAACGCTCCTCCTTCCTCCACGTCACCCACTCATCCACATCCCACCGTCCCCTCTGTCAGTGAAGATTTAGTCAAGTTGAGATTAGCTATTGGCATTAGAGACAGCTTAAGGCCCACCATTGTTGTCACCGACGGGTTTTCCACACTGTACCTCTGCGACAACATGCCACCTCTCACTCACTACCCTCACCTTTTTCTTCCTTCTTATTCACTGTCCCGTCCCATGTAGCATCCACATCCTCAGACACACATAATTTTCCTCTTCCCTCCTTCATCTTCTTCTGCAATGCCTTTCACATACTGCAAGTAGCACTCACACACTCAGCTTTACTACATCGTCTATGCAGTGAATGGGTTTATCTTCTTTGCACGTCTGCATGGATTCATCAGATCATTGGTTGCAGGTATAGTATATAACTACACACACCATCATGCAAACAGATGTGAATGTATATTTTTGCTTCTGCTTTTCTTAATCACAAGAAAGAAGCAGCTTGATTGATTCTTCATCATCATGCTAATGGAGTTGGTGAAATAGCAGTTTTGTTCAAGCATTTTAGTTAATTGAAGTTAGTTTGCTAGTCATTAACAATGTGTCTTGCACCCTGCAACCTCTTTGTTTTGCAATGTGAGTTGGTTGGACCAAATTGAAGTGTAAAAAAGAAGAGAAAGGTAAGCAAAGAAAACTAGGAAGAGAACAAAAAGAACGGAGAGAAAAAGACATTTAAAATCCAACAAGACAGATTTTTACAGTACGTCTAACACTAACAATGCATTTGAATTTATTTTAGTTAAATATTAAATTGTTTGCTTTACGGAAAATGTCAGGGCACAATTCACGAGGAGTCTGGAATGGATTCTTCTTCTTCACCCTCTGGGGACATGCTTACATGTTCAAGGCCCATGCTAGAGAGGAGGCTAAGACCCCCCCATGACCAAGCTCTAAAGTGCCCCAGGTGTGAGTCAACCCACACCAAGTTCTGCTACTACAACAACTACAGTCTCTCTCAGCCAAGGTACTTCTGCAAGACCTGCAGAAGGTACTGGACCAAAGGAGGCACTCTTAGGAACATTCCTGTTGGTGGAGGCTGCAGAAAGAACAAGAAAGTCTCCGCCAAAAAATCCAATGACCACCAATTAGTTAACAATCAGATTAGCCAAACACAGCCCCCACCCTCCTCCTACCATCACAACTCCAAAGACCTTCAACTCTCTTTTCCAGATGTACAATTTTCCCACCTCAGCAACTTGCTTGGGACCAATGCAGGGGCACTGGGAAACCCTAGCTTCATGGAGGGCAAGTATGGTATTGGCATGATTGAGAACCCTAGGCCAATTGACTTCATGATGGAGAGCAAGTTGGAGGGCATAATTGGGAGTGGTAGTTCTAGGAATTTTGATTTTTTTGGAAGTAGTGATCATATGGGTATGGGTGCTGGGCTAGGAGATATGAATGGTACTTCTCAAAATGGGTTGCCACCAAATTTTCATGGTCTTTGCTCCCCAGCCTTTGGTGGCATGTCTATGTCCCTTGATGGCAACAACACTAGCAATGGTGCTAATAACTACTTAATGGACTCTTGCCAACGCTTGATGCTACCATATGATGCCAATGAGGACCATAATGCCTCAATTGACGTGAAGCCAAACCCTAAGCAGTTATTGTCCCTCGAATGGCAAGACCAGGGTTGCTCTGATGCAGGCAAAGACTCATTTGGATATCTCAACGGTCCAGGCTCATGGACTGGCATGATGAACGGCTATGGATCTTCCACCACAAACCCTTTGGTCTAAAAGCCAAATCTCAAGTCACAACTCATAGGTGATGATGCATGGATATGATCAACGGCTAATCTCTCTCTTGGCTTGGTTCTTTTGACCAATGACCTAATCAATGGCCATCATCACTTTCCCTACGTTATTTTATTTCATATGATATTATTATATTATATACATAAAGCCTTTTGATGATGGGAGGGTTCCTCGTATTTTCTTGTGTAGTGTTTCTTTCTAGCTATATCTGTCTCAGGGTGGTCTTCTTTAGATTCTATTGACTTATATAACCAAGAGAGTGTGAATGAGAAGCTTCAGAGTCCAATTCGACTGCCCTTGGTGCGTTACCTTTTGGTTTATATATATTTGTGTCTTTGTGTGCGACACGTCATGAAAGCTTTAGGATTTATGCTGTAACATCGAGGAAGATATGGTAGTTTTTTCCAGTTAAAGAAAATGCAGTAAGTACTATATTATCTTTATCAAAAATCTCTATCTTTATGCTTCTTCATGTCCATAATTCATTGCTAGTGTTATCACTTCCCTTCTCGTTTTCTCCATTAGATATTTTTAATTAGTTTTGGTCAAGGAATTAACCAAGAGTTTATTCTCATGGTGTGGAAGTGTAATTATCAATATATTGAATATTCCATAACCTTGCATGGGATTGTCACGTGTTTCGATCTAACAACATATGGAACTCTTCTGACAGGAGGAACAAAGAGACAACGAGTATTTGACACATATACCTCGGAATGAAAGTTATAGTTTTATATAAACTCGGTTAATTAATAAAAAAGAAGTGTAAAGTAATTGAAACCAAATACCTGTTGGGATCCATATGATTTCTCGGTCTTTCTTTTATTGCGAATGATAATAAAAGCATACAATTTGTCGAATTTTTAAAATTCTTTAAGTTGTTTTCAATCCTATAATTAATAAGGAAAAAATATCGTTTCAATTTTTCATACTTCAATTTTTACACTTATTCAATACTTTTAATTTATTCTTCTTTTCGTTCTTTTATTGTATAATTTCTGTAGTTCTATAATTTGCACTTTCTACATAAAGCAAAAGAAGTATCCGCCATTTTTTTTTTCATTTTATTTATAAGTCAATATCGTTTCCAAACAGGCGACACCTGAACTAAAAATATTTTCATTTTTCACTTACCTTTAATAAAAGGATGCGTAACTTCTCACGTACTTGAATCTGGAAAGAGAAAAAGAAGACTAAATCATAACTATAACATATGGTATTATATATATAAAAAGATAGATAATAAGAATGATAAATTATATCTTTATGTATTAAAACAGAGTTTATACATTACTCTTCCTTTCATTATTCTACTTTTCATATCTTTTTTTTATCAAGCATTTCACTTTCACAAAAAAGTAGAACATTTCTATGTTTAAATTCCCACACCCATCTCTTAAACTTGTATGTTGTTATGTAATATGTGTACATGATCAGGTATGGCATACATGAATTATAACTTATGGATTAAATATATTATAATCAGTCATTATTTACATAATTACTAAGAAAGCTCACAAGTGAATGTATTATTCGATTACATCAATTTGATATGATTTTATGTGATAAAAGATATAATATAATTGATCCATAGTTTTTATTTATCCACCGTAAAAGATTTTTTATATATACGGAAATACTTGAGATACTTCAATCTTTTTCTGTTTATACACAAATAACTATTTATACGTATAAAACTTTCAGTCTGGCAAGAATGTCCTTCCTTATAGAAGATTAAACTGTAAAATCATTTCGTGCTTTGTATGTCCTTCTTCTTTGTAACTTTTTCATTTTACTTCATTTTATATTCTCAAAGTGGACAATAGATAAGTTTATACTAACTTGTAAATTAATATGACCTTCATAAATTGTCGTGTTCCTTCTTCATTATGGTCAAAATATTAATTAAGAGTTTTGTGTTACAAAAAGTTCTTATTAGGAACAATATGATTTTCTTTTAACAAATTCAATAATAGATATAAAATTTTGTTATAAAAAATAGAAGTGATATAGTGTAGATAGATATCTTTGAAACAATTTTATTTTTGCAGGTGAGAGAGAACAGTATCACATAGACAGTTAAAGAAACTTGGGGGATGATCAGACTGATTTAGGATGACTTGTGTTAACTAACAAGGTCTAAATAGGCTAGGTGTATAGATTTTAGTTGTGTTGCAGGATATGGTGAATCAGGGAGGCCAAGACTTGCAGGGAAGGTTGTTATGAAACAACATTGGACAGGATTTGAAAAGAAAGTTGCAGTATACTCTACTGTTTTTCAAAATGTTGCAGGACCGGGGAACTAATATATGTGTTGGACCTCTAGCAGTCTATGCCAATGTGTTGTGTGAAGAGGATCTCTAGCAATTTGACATTTTTTTGGACAATGACTGCACTGCATAGATAAAGACATTGATAATGTTCCTTCATAGTTAGAATCAGATACATGTTTGTTCATAAGTTTGATTTATCTTTTTTATAATATAATGTAGGGAGTTGAATCATACACATTTGAAGTGATGCAGGTTATGTAGGAAGGAACATAGAACTTTTTTGATAAAACATTGGGGACTGTTACAGGTGTAATTATATTCGAAGGAGTTGTACAGTGTACAGGCGAGTAGCAGCAGAACTTTTATTAATTTTTGCCTTTTGCTTCACGCACCCTATAATTACAAACTACACCTTGGTTCTAAGATAAAAGGAAAACTATATTTGACACCGCTACTTATCCCATTTGACCTTGTGACCTGAAAAAAAAAAGAATATTTAATTTAGATGATAATAAATTTGAAAATGCTAGATTTTTATTTCCAGCTCATTTTTTCCTTTTGTCAACACAAAATTTCATCCGGTAAATAAAATTATTCCAAAATATAAAACAATATAAAATTAAAATAAAAATGTGTGTTATTATTTAAATAAAAAAAAATTTAGTTTCATTCTATTTTATGAATAAAGTTAAAATAAAATTCATAAAAAAGAAAAAAAAGTAAAGAAAATTAGTCTATTAAAAATTTGTTAAAAAAATAATAATAAGAATAAAATTGTGAGTAAAGTGTTGTCATGTCACATCCTCTCTTTTTGCTTGTCTTTTCTGATGTTATTAATGATACGAAAATTAATTGAAAATAAATTTAAAAAATTTTAGAAATGCTAGAAATTTGAATAGTTGATCTGATTATTATTCTGATTAATTAGAAACGATTTTCTGCTTAACAGTGATTAAATGCTGATGATTTTCAATTAAATGCTGATTGTCTGTATTTTCTTTTTGAATTGTTATGCTCATCCTTTTTTTTTTACAGCCTCTGATTTGTTTTATTTTTTAAAAAAATAAAAAAAATAATGATAATAAATATATATTTCAAAATAATAATAATATTAAAATAAAATCAAAAAAGGTTTAAGTATCTATTTCTATTGTTGTGTTATTTAGGTTGCTTTTAATAAATGTAAAAATGGAAAAAACAATAAAGAAAAAACGAATTAAAAAAATAATAATAAAATGTTTCAGCCACATTACTTCCAATATTCCCTATTTATTCCCTATATTCATTTATTCCAATTTGATTATATGTATGGGAGGTTATGATGCCATAACAACAATAATGGTACAATTTTACCCATTTTTCAGTCTGTGTTTGTTTGTCCTTAGTCCTTAGGATTTAGCAGTCAGTTGAATAATTAGGAATTAATAGATTTGAATTAAAAGAGAATAATCAATTGACAGTTCACAAATTATAAATTAAGTGGGAATAATTAGGAATTAAGGGATTTAAAATTATTAAGAGTGGGCTGACTAGAATTAATATATGCAAAGTGAGCAAGTGGTTACACACATGTGAAAAAAAACACAAAAAAAAATAAAAAATAAAGAGACAACAAGAATTAGAATACTGAAAATTTTAGTTGCAGATGGAGAAAAAGTCTGAAGTTTTTGAAGTAGTGCTTCAACGAGTAAGTTCAGTTCAATCATTTTTTGTATGTGTATATATAATGTGATTATTCTGATTGCTCATTTGATTCTTTTATTGTCCTATTATTGCTTTGATTCGTGTTAAAAAAAAGTATAAGGAAACATCATGTTGTTTGAGGATCTTCAATTGATATATTTTGATTGCTTACTTGATTTCATTATTTCTTCTTTATGTAATATGATTGTTTTGTTTGAAAGTTACTACAATATCTTGATATTCGGCCCTTCTTATTTTGATTCGTTTAGAAATAAATATAAAAAAATACAACACCTTTTTAATTTCTCAAACAGAATATAAAATTTTCATAAAAATTTAATGAATTATTAATTTTTATTGAAAAAATAAAAAAAAATAATAAAAATGATGTTGTTTTTGTAAAACAATTTTCAAAAATCATAAAAAGATAAAAATTTTCAGAAAAAGAAAAAATGTAAAAGTTTCTAAATAGCTTTAAAAAGCGTTGGAAAAAATAAAAATGTAAACATAGTAATAATGATAATGTGAAAATTGATAAAAAAATGTTTTGGGCTTAATAGTTTTATTATAGCTAATTATAATATTAGTTATTTTATTTCTATGTCATTTACATTTATTGTTTAAATCAATTATTTAGTTTTTTATTCAATAAAAAAAAGGAAATATATAGTGAAGTTATGAACAAAGGGATAACGTGTGGTATTGGTGCTGCATGCCACATAAATAATGAATATATATTTGTATTCTTTTTCATTTCCTTTAGCAGAAATAAAAGTAGGTTAGATATAAAGATTAAAAAAAATATTTTTATTAACAAACTTTTAAATAAAATATATATAATAAAAATACTATAGTCTAAATAGCTTTAAAAATAAATAATAATAATAGACGAAGCGTTTTTTAAAAAGTAATAAAAATATTTAATTTCAATAAAAAATAAGAAAAATAGTTTTAAAAATTTAAAAATATATAAAACAGTTTTAAATTCTTTTAAAATACAAGTTTTTAATGCAGTTTTAAAAGTAAAAAAAATACAAAAAAAAGCAGTTTTGAATATAAAAACATAAAGCAGTTTTATAATAATAAAAGCGTTTTTTAAAACAATATAAACAAAACAGTTTTGAAAATTAAAATATAAAATAGTTTTTTTAAAAAATAAAATATAAAAAATATATAAAAAGAACACAGTTTTTCAAAATAAAAAATATAAAATTCTCACAAAATTAAAATATAAAATATCACTAAACAAAATTCTTAAAATATAACTATCATGGATATAGAGATACGTAGGACTAAAGTCAATCCTTGTCGGATCCAAAAAAATAAAAAAAATATATGTTTATTTGTTTTATTTTTGTTTATTATTTTTATTTGCACAATTGTTATTATTTGTATTATGTTTATTAACATATTTCTTTTTCTTATTTATATATTTGTTTGTTTTGTTATTTTATTTATCTTTATTCGTATTATTGTTATTATTTGGGAAAAATAACATTTTATAAAATCATACTTATTTCTATTCATTTGATTAAAGGTACCGTCGTGATCACGGTTGCGACACCTTTGTTCAACCCTTATTTTGGACCTTTGTTCAACCTTTCTTTCGGTTTTTTGTATGCACTGTTCACATTTTTTCTTTTCTTTTGTTCTTCATTTTAAAATTTGATGGTAAGGTAACGTTTTTATTAGTATATTGAGAATTGTATATTGACTTTGTCTTTTTTTATAGGTGAAATTCAATTTGCACAAAAACTTTCTTTCTCTAACAACTTTTTGAACAGATTGACAAATAGGAAAAATAACTATCAAATACATTAATGTTGCTTCTTATTTCTATCAACACCTAATTATAACATTAATGAATGTATGAGTTTAAAAGTATTTTAACTAAACCACATATCAAAAGAGATAGGAAACCATGACACAAGTGTTATACATTCTAAAAGAGATTCTAAAAGAGTTTCATCATTTTCTAGAAGTATTTCTACTTTAACCTTGTTGGGTTACAAATGATACCTCTTTACACAATATTAAGGTTGTATTTTTTTTTTCAAAATGAGAACACATGAGATTTTTACTTTCCACATTTGTTATATGAGTTCAAAAGTCCTCTCAACAAACAACATATCTAAACAAAAGAAATCATCATGTCATACATTTTAAAACAACTTCATAATTTTCTGGAAATATATCCACTTTGACCTTATTAGATCTCAAATAGAATTATGACAAACTTCTTTCCACAATATTAGAACTATATTTGTTCAAAATGAGAACAACCATAAACACATGAGTTTTCTACTTTTCATATTTGATAAAGTACATTTTTTTTTACCAAGCTTGTAATATTAATGAAAACAAAATTATTAGACACAAATAACATTTTGAACAAATTCCTTCACAAGCATTTTTAAAAAAAGAAAAAAAAAAGAATTTCTTATTAAAATATCTTTTAGTACTCTTTAAGAAAATTGATCCACATGAAGTTTTTGGCAAGCTTGTAGTACTAATGAAAACAAAAATATTAGACATAAATAACATTTTTAACAAATTCTTTCACAAGTATTTATAAAAAAAAGAAAAAAAATAAATTTCTCATTAAAATATCTTTTAGTACTCTTTAAGAAAATTGATGGGGTACATGAAGTTTTTGCCAAGCTTGTAGTACTAATGAAAACAAAAATATTAGACATAAATAACATTTTGAACAAATTTCTTCACAAGTATTTTTAAAAAAGAAAAAAAATAATTTCTGTAAAATGTTTTTTAGAAACTCTTTATATAACTTTTTTATTTTTATTTTATTTTAACTAATATATAAATTAATTTTAATCTATAAAACAACTTTATTTATTTTTATAAAAATATTTATGAAAAAGTTTATTAATAGGTTTTCTATTTTTGTCATCTAAAATTTTGCAAGGCTTCTACATATTAGGTATTTCTGTCATCTAAAATTTTCGAAAGTTAGGAACAGGTGAATAAATTATTATATTTATCAGCACAACTCTGTAATCTCCTCCCTTGCCACTATCAAAAAATCTTTCAAGCAGTCAAATTAAATGTTTTAATAAACGTTTGCAAAATTAATTAAATGAATTTGATTATACAAAATTACTTTTGATCAAGATTAGTTTTAATGTTAAGTAACTTATTTAAAAAACTATTCTGAAAACAAATTAATAGAAAAATTAAACATAATTTTTATTCCATCAAAAACTAATTAAAGTTTTAACTTAAAATTAGTTTTAGACCCATAATTAATTAATTCCTTGGCGCAGAGCTAAATATATGAACATTTATCTAAAATGACGTTAGCTGATAATTCAATGTGATTTTAAATAATCCAACACGAAAATCAAAATTAACAGTAAAACACAGAGAGTGAACAACTAACTATATTGAACACTATTATTACCCAAGTTCTATCTAAGCTTCCGGTACACAATTTGTAATGGAAAAATAAAAATATGGATCTGGACTGTGTACAGAAAGAAAAAGCATAAATTAAAATTTATACAACCAGATGATTGTTTCATGTACCCTCTAAGTATAATCTGATTGAATTATACAATCAACCCGTCCATTGAAGCTTTCAACTAACAGGTTCGAATTTGCAAATACAGTCGTATATGTTCCCTTTAACCAATTTTTCAGCTAATCTCTGATTTTTCACCATTGCAAGCTGCCAAAAATTATTTAAAATAAATAAATAAAGACAGGTAGAAAGGAGAAAAAAAAATGTATCAAACAGAGTACTCTCTTCAACAGAGTGGTATGTAATTAAGCAGTGGAAGCATAACAATGAATATTATCATTATTATATAATAATATGCTTAATTCTAGATATGCTGATGGTGAGAAAAATAACGCATATGAAGAATGCAAATCGATTCATGACCATGACTTATGTAGCAACCCCAAGTAGTGGAGTCCTTAACACGAGACAATTATCACAGAAAATACGACAATAAAGTTTAGAGAAGCATTAAATCAAGTATACTCAACCAAAAACCGAATGATGAAAAATGCCAGATTAATTCATTAGATTGCAATAATGGCTTTAAACCAGATACCATTACCTTTAAAGCATCACACTTAAACCGAGCATTGAGGTTAGTATGAAGAGCTCTACCCATCCCTTCCAAAATTAACTGCATAAAAAAGCTTAATTAGAATAATTTACTCCTTGAAACTTTTAGAACCACAGTACTATTATCAAATACAGATCGAGTGCCCCCACCAGATCAGCATCTTTTGCGGCAGCAGCAAGCTCAGAGCTGACCTGTCTTAAGTCTATACACGGACTACCACACCCGTTCTCGACAACCATCAAAGGGACCGCAGGTGAATTTTCTTTAGAGCTGTTTGAGGTATTGATCATTGCATCCACAAGCAAGCCTCCAACTTCAGCAGCTCGCCTTAGAATGTCACAATGCTGTAAACAAAAGAATTAGATCCAGTAAGATGATTTTGGTAAAGGTAATATCAACAAACAGACAATTTGAATACGAGGTTGATTAGAAATGAGAAAGAGGACAACCAAAGCCCAAAAGTAAACCCAATGAGGAGTATTTTGTCCATATTCTTTAATAGTTTAGAACATCTTAAAACACCCTTCACACTTGAGACAACACATTGTGAATTTTGCAGGAATAGCTGGTGGGTGGTCCAATGATAAGTATGGTGCTTACTTACATGATCATACTTTTTTCTAACATCTTGATTTACGTTCATGCAATGACCCTTTCTCAATTTTTGTGAAATAGTATATTACTATAGCCAAATCACCTAGGTTCATGTTGAATAGGCTACTACTCATTTTCTCACATATTTTGTAGAAAAATGGGAGCTTGAAGACTTGAGAAGCACGAAGTCATTAGTAGGACGTCTCACTAAAGTTTACTCGTTCAGCAAGTGGCACATGAAAATGACGACTTAACCTTTTGATTACACTCAATGAGATGAATGTCTCTGATAAAAAAAACCCTCAAAATGTCCAAAGTCATGCCATTTTCGCTTGGTGAAACATCAAAGTCATTGAGCGAAAATTCACTTCATAGACATAGGACAAAAGGAAAACTTTTATACAAGAGAGAACATTTGCATTGGTGGGGGGATTTTGGTGCATGGACTAGATGTGGAGAGCATTGAAGAGACTTCCAACTTCAAGATTTACATTTTCATGCTCATTTTTGTGCTCCAAATGTTCTACCCTTCTGCTTCATGTTGCATGACTTGATCATCTATGTATGTTCAAGTTTCATTGCAATGGAAAATGTTTTGAAAGCAATAGACCTGGTGTTGAACAGGAGTAGTTTGATTTAATAATCTATGTATGGTTAACTCTCAAAAGTCCGTTCAAGAGAGGATTGGCCAAATCTAATCAGGAGTAGTTTGACCATATTCCAAGCTAGTGGGCCTCATAACAAGGTCAATGACACTTGAAACATCTAACTACCCTTTTGTAGATAATAAATATTACATAAACATGAGTTCTTGTTCTTTTTGAAATCATGTGAATGCTATGCCACTTTATTCCAATTGTAAAGGAAGGTTTACATAATAAAATATAAATATTCCTATTCCATTTCATACAGTAATGCAAAAATTTATTTGTAAGAGTAGACAAAATTAAAGGGTTAACCTATATAATAAAAACCTTACTTTCCTACCTGGTGCCCTGCATTTAACAGAAATTTCAGCACTTTCGTATCTCACGTCCTTGTGTTCAATTAATTTAAGTCTTAATTACTTGAATGGACCAAGCCAGCTCAAAGGAGGAGGATTGTCCGAGTCTTATTATGAGTATTCATACCATATTCTTAGCCAATGTGACAAACGTTAAACGTTTCTAAAACATAAATACAAATGGAATTTAATGACAGGCATGTTCTACAGTAATCTCTAAAACCTTAGTATGTTCCCTCTCAAAGGAGATAAAAACAAATAGAGGTGTCTCAATGTCGAGGACACTCACATCAAATTTATAAGGAGCTCTAAAACATAAATTGTAACAGTTCAAATTAAAGTTCACTGAACAAAACTACACAAACCTTAGCAGCCTCTGCTATAATGTCAGGAAGCTCCATTGCAGTGACATCATTTAAAGCAGGAAGAGAGTTTGCAACCAACACTACCTGTAGTTAACACGGTAATGACATAAAAGTTAAAGGCATCAGACAGGGTCGTATAGTTGCCAAGCTAAAAACAACTATAGTATTTACATGAAAAATGAAATCACAATATTCATAAAGAAACCACACCAAAAAGCAGGCAGATTTCACATTTCACATTTGAGACCGGGGTACCTACCAATAAATCTCAATATTACCAAAACATCTTTAGTAAACAAAACATTCATTATTAGTAGTAATAGTTGAAATTCAAATCAAATTGTTATTATTATTATTATTACTAATGATAGTATTATTGAAAGGGGATTTAAGATAGAAAAAAATCTTTTGCAGTCCAATACAAAAGTCCAAAATATAGGAAGTCAACTTACTTCAGTTCCACGGCGGAGGAGCTCCCTGGCTAGTGGAAGCATCCCTAGAACAATGTCAGCGCCTGAGTTGTCTACAAAGAGTAAAGCTCTCTTGTGCCGAGGATTTTTCTTGTTATTATCCCCAAACATTCTCTCTTTAAAGCCATCAAAATCATCCACCTATATTAGAAATAATAGTTAGTATTGAACCATCAACTACCCAAAAAAACATGTATAATTGCACTTACCCGCCAAGGTCTACGCATTTTATTACGACTCATTCTATAAATTTCAATAATAGTTCCTTTATGATAGAGATCCACACATGCACGAGATCCCCAGTCAAAAATGTTTGCCGCAAGAACACCTTCAATTAGTGTAAGCAGTCTTGATTCCTGAAACAAAGGAGGGTTTCATAGTACATTAGAAGCCGGGATTGCTTAATCCACCAGCAAAACTAAAAATACTACATATTTGTATACAAATTACAGTGTGTACCAACTGAAAGCTAACTATCGCATTTATACCACCACTAGCAAAACTGAAAGTACTACATATTTGGGTAAGAATGTGTTAGATGTAATGGACTTAGCCCACATCTTCTCTATGTTTCTTATCTATAAATACATAACCCTATTTGTTCACAATACACAAGGTATTAATCTTATATCTTCTTTTACTTTATTTTCACATGGTATCTAGAACTAGGATAAAATCCTTGACTTCCTGATAAACCTACTATTCATCGATGACTTTTTTTTTTTTTTCGTCCCCATCGTTTGGACCGGCGACACCTCCATTGAGATATTGATTTGATAAGGAAATATCTTGCAAAATATTTTCCATAATTAGATATTGATTTTGTTCCTTATTATTATATTTCTTCTTCATTATAAATAAGAATACTCATGTGTGTAGCCATACACGAAATTCAATATATTTTTCTTCTTGATTTCTTTCACACTAGAGCAGTATCATCCTTCCCGACTTATTTTGTTACTAGTCCCTTTCAACACTATCATAATACAATACATGAAAGAATAACATTGACTCCTCCCAATTCCAACATGCTAGATTAAGAAGATTACCTCATCCATACTATCAAGTTCCACCAGCAAGTCAGGTAAAACAGCGAGCGATGCCTCATTTTCCCTATTTTACACACAATCCAAACAAATGAAGTTTTTATAAATTGTAGGAAATTGTAGGACTCCATAGAATATAGGCACGAAAATGACATCAAATGAAGTTTACATTGCCTGCATGAACTTCTTTATTAAAGAAAGAATATTTATATATTACAAAAAGATAGTGAGCCTTGGCACAACAGAAAAGTTTGTCTTGTGATTAGGTCATGGGTTACAGTAATTGTAATAGCTCCAGTTCTTATGAGGGTAAGCATTTGGCTGTGTATATATGATCCACGTCCAACCCAGATCCCATGGAGTGAGCAACGTGCAAGCCACCCTTTACTTTGTTTTCAGATTCAAATTGCAAATCCAAAAGGGCATAAGATATTTTTACTTGAGGAGAAAAATAATCAAACAAATCTTGATGAATATTATTTCAAACAAGGGAGTTCTTTTGCACCTTAAAAGGAATCCAATATGGCATAAAAGTAAAAGAATTATCAGTCCCCCTAAATCAATAATAAAAGTAGACTTAGATTTCCATTTTAGCCTCTCGAAGGTAACTCTTTATATGTATTAATAGTATTAGGAGAGTGAGTAGCAAAAATAGAAATTACAAGGAAGCACACCAGAAGAATCAAGAGCCCTGATTTCCCCTTTCTTCTAATTTTACCATGTAAATGAAACTTTAATATTCTTAGATATCCATTCAATAATGGAAGGAGTTAAGCTTGTAATCTGAACGGGTTTCAATGAGCTAGTATACAATATCTTGTTTTATATTCACATAAGCAGCTAATTCCCGCTGAGCTAAGTAAATTGCTTTAGGAAAAATTGCACACATAATAAGGGACTTAGAAGGCAATTCGGCTACATCACGAACACAGGTAAAGACCCCATTGTTATCGTCTTCTACAGAAAAAGGGTGAATACCTCTGCTTTATACTTCGGTAGGCATCAACAAATTGGAATTCCCTCAGGCATTCTTCCCTCATTTCCAAGAGGTTGGCGAGGCCTAACTTTCCATATGCCGAAGGCTCCTCCATCAACCTATTCAGTTTGAGGAGATATTTGATCAGTGAAAAAAGCCCATGCTAATTATAGTCTGACTCTTTTTAAAAGAATAAGAAAAAAAACTTATTCTTATGTTAAGTCAATGAATTTTAAGAGTATATTAAATGTAAAAAATGCAGCACAAAAATAATGCTACAAAACTAATTTGAAAGGACACAACTCAAGAACTTTACATTCCAACATATTTGCAACAACCTGCATTTCACAAGAGATTTAAGACCTTAGTTCTTACACAAGCCATTCTGTACTTCATCAGAATACTAAACTAATAGAAGTTTGCACAAATTTTGTTGCTCCATCGAGCAATTGTTTTTTTATTATTTAGCGGTATTCAGGATCTAGCAAGACATGAAGGAGACATCCTTAACTGTCCATCTATTTGTTATAGTGGAAAGAGAGGGGGAGAGGAAGGAAGAGAGTGCAAAAGGGTAAGTTGGTTATTTGGGAGAGAGGAAGTGTGGGAAAAGATTTAAAAATGTAGTGAGACTCGTCTGAAATTTTTCCATGCTGATAGTTGAAATGAGTGGAAATTAGGATATGACAACCACATAATTGATGATTGGTATGTAATATACCATAATTGATTAAATTTAAAATATTAGTTGATTTAGACTTCCATAAGTGGTTATGGAGACCCATAAGTTTCTTATTATAAAATAACTAAATAAAATGATATTAATAACAAAAATTTATTATCAATAAAAAGTTAAACAATCTCAAAAAATCAATTATCACTCTATTTATCGTTCATTTCTCTTCAATAAAGTCTCTCTTTCTACTCTATTTCTTACCAATCTCTGTTCCTTTCGTCTGCATTCCACTTACTTCCTTTCCTTATATTTCTTTCCTCTTTACCGAACATTTCATAAATCTATTTGATGCTAGAAATTCAGTTTAGGGATTCAAATGACGGAACTTTCTTCATTATGTGCTTTTGAGGAAAAAAAAATGATTAGTGGAATGATTCAAACTCGTGGGGAAGTTTGTTGTGTGTACCAGAAACAAGATTAGAGGATAAAGGTTAGCTTGGCTTCAAGAGCAGATGAAAGTCACAAGTTATCACCAAAACACCATGGATTTGGTTTGCACTCTCATGTTGATTAGCAATTCTCTCAAAACACCAATTCTCTTTAACTTACATCAATTATTTGATTAGCAATGTCTTATGTTGGACATTTGAATTGATTTTACATGAAAATTGACACCATATTTCCTCAACTCCGTTGAAATTTTCATAATATAGATTACATTCAAAGAATGTTGTGTTAACTTTTCATCAAGCACACATGGGCATTTCTCTTCACATGCTACAAAATTCAAATGCAGGTGTGGGATAGCATAGACAGAGGTCAAAGTACCCATTCTGGAAAATTTGACATGATCAAAGCAAGTTAGTTTTATCCAAAAGCAAAGTCATGGCGCTCAGAAACTTGAGTGGCTCATAATACTTCCTATTTTGTTAATGAGTATAAAAAAACACGAAACATGCTACAAGAGCACTTGACCCACAATAAATCTTTAAAACTAATCCAACTGATTAAAGACAACACAAAAAAACTCTCAAATGGTACTTGATAAGTTCACAACAAGATAAGCAGAGTTACCCATCAATCAATAATAAAAGTAAGCCATCAAAACAGGAATGTTATGTCAATATTACCTTGCCAAGTGGGCTGAAAATGCACGAGCAAAAGCATCACCCCTTCTTTTGGCATCATCAGTTCCACCTTCACTTGCTACCGCCTATCATATTTTAATTGGGAATCTCACAATCATTAACTACTTTCTAACAATTTGGCTTTCACAGTTTACTTTCAAACAATTTGGATTTCACAGTTTACTTTCAACAAGATGATCCATGCATTAGAAGTTGGAACTATACACAACACTGAGAAAGCCAAAATGTAGCCCTTCAACAAGCACTCAATGCTTAACTAAGATCCAGTCTAGTTTGGGAAAATATTTTGCTTTCATCTGTATTTTTCACCAATACTAAAAAATTGTTTTCACTTTGTTTCCTATTTTTCACCTTCACTTGCTACCGCCTATCATATTTTAATTGGGAATCTCACAATCATTAACTACTTTCTAACAATTTGGCTTTCACAGTTTACTTTCTAACAATTTGGATTTCACAGTTTACTTTCAACAAGATGATCCATGCATTAGAAGTTGGAACTATACACAACACTGAGAAAGCCAAAATGTAGCCCTTCAACAAGCACTCAATGCTTAACTAAGATCCAGTCTAGTTTGGGAAAATATTTTGCTTTCATCTGTATTTTTCACCAATACTAAAAAAAAGTGTTGTTTTCACTTTGTTTCCTATTTTAAAGATTCAAAAACAACTTTTATTTTCAATATTTCCAGCACAAATCTTCAAGAGCAGAAAGCAAAATACTGTAGCTTTGTATTTATTAGTATAAAAGGAATGAAAATAAAAAAAATTTCACAAATCAGAAAGTTACAAGATATAAGAATTATACAAAAACAATTACATAGTGTGATCTAACTGATTTTCAGAAAATTATGAAATCTAAAGCATAAATAATAATCTTTTCTCTGCAAATAGTATATCAATCATTCAATGTTGTTAGGTTCACGTACTAGAGAAGCTCGCCTCTTACCATTTTGTATATCTAATTCTGAGACTAGTAGGTATTTATTTTAACACTATCCTGCTGCAAGATTACCAGTAAGCCCCATTGTTACCTTGGTGAATTGTGGAATCATCCATTAAGCAAAAGCATTATGTACTGTCAGCCAGAGGTTTTAAGACCACTGACAGAAAGTCTCTTCAATTACTTTGGAATATACACAATCATTCCGGTAATATAGTGATCATGTTGGGATCTATGGTGCACAAGTAATATTTTAGGCAAGGTTTTTACATTTTAGTAATGGAAATGCAGTGAATTTGGCAAGCTTTACTGTTTTCTGGCGTTTGGATTTCTGAATTTATTTTAGAAGGGCATACTATTCTCTTTATTGCAAGTAGAACCTATGGTTATCTTGTCTTTTGATTTTTTATCATGTGTAAAGGTGTGTCCAATAAGTCCAATCTTAATGTGTTTAAACATTTCAGGGACACAGAGACACAAGCATGAACACCAGGTGTTCCAACTTTCAAAAAAACTGATTACCTTGTCTACAAGATCTGACAAATGCTCTGATAAAATGGTGAGCCAATATCTACACGAGATACAAACTATTAGCCTAAGAAGAAAGACTATAATCAATGAAGTACAGATAAATTTCTTACTCTAGTTCACTGTTATCTGATAGGTCAATTGTATTTGGATCATACCTGTAAAGAGGGGAATTCAATACTCATTAAAAAAGAACGAACTTAATTATTATGATATCATATATTTAATCACTTGGCAAAACCAATGAGTGAGTAAGCAAACAATAACCAATAACTACAATGTAAACATAAGTCATACAAGTTGGTTTGTCATGACAGAGGACCAATTTTGACCTTTAAATCTTTGTGAAGGATAAAGTTTGACAATTACATAAAAGAAATTATGATGAAGATTTACTCGTACAGTAAAGCAGTATATATCATAGTTATCAATCTTGGATAACAATGCACAACATCTAGCTTTTCAAACCACCATGGCAGGAGGTGAGAAGGTTGCCATTTTAACTATTATAATAAATGCAAAATAATTTATACTATACATAAATAGTAAATCCAAAAGAAACAAAATTAAAGAAATTTCCCATAAATAAAGTCACAGTTTTCACACACAATCACCATGATAATGAAGTAGAAGAAGAATTTAACAACTTCGATAAACATTAGTAAAATGCGAATCAGGAAGTTTAAAGGACGATAAAAGAATGCAAGCAGAACACAGGAAAATGAGTCCTAAAAAGTGCGAAAGAACAGGGGACCAAACAAAGGCAACTTTTGTAGTGGGAATGGTCAAGGAAGAAGGGATTCAAATCCTATTTTTGTTTCAGAAGCAAAGAATGCATTAGAAAAAGAGGAGAAAACATAAATTTACTCCAAAAAAATCCTAAACAACATTGTTTCAAGGACAAAAATGGATGTTTGATGCTATTACGTGGCTGGTATTTTGGCTGTGCTGCTATTGGGTTGCAATGGCTGCCACTCAGAAATGCCCCGGTATTTGAATCAGATAGCACTGATGTAGCACACTACTGACTTCTATGGCATATAAGTATGGATGTAAACACACATATCTTTATTGCCATATCTCGCAATATAAATTACCAATACAAATAAAAACACGGGATGCCAAAGACGAAAACAATGATCTCAGGGCATTCAGTGGTCGTGCTTACAATTTTGGGTCTGCTAGTAATGGAAACACCTCCAATGTTGGCACCAGATGGAGAACACCGACATTTAGAGCACTTGCATCAGATCGCAGAGTACTTCCTTTAGACAAAGGAACCTCAAAACCCCCAAGTCCAGTAGTTCCAGCAAGTGGAGTCATTGGCACAGGTGCTGTAATCTCAGTTCCCTTCCGCAAAAACTTCTCCATCCACGAAATCTGCATTGAAAACTCTAAATCATAAATTTCTAATCAATTGAGCCACTTCAGAACTTAAGAAAATAACTCTTGATCACATCAAAGTCATAATGATCCGGAAGAATTTGTAAGAAATGATAAAATCAACCTAACAAGAACTTAAACTAAGCTTTAGCATACATGCTCACTTGCATCAGTGTGTGAGAAATAGAAAATGAGAGGAAAATGCATGTGAAAGAAAGGGAAAGAAAAAAAAAAAAAAAAAAAAAAAAAAGAAAGAAAACTGACCCCAAATTCTACAACTCAAACTGAATATGAAAAAGAACATCATGATTGCAGTCATACAGTTTTGGATTTTATGACAGTGATTGGTTACTTGCAGTGACATGCAACTGATAGCAGTCATGCTTTGATTATAATATGGTGTAACGGACTGACACTAAATAATGCTACAATATGATACCCATAGAGATGTTAGTATATAATACCACATAACCATACATAACAAATACAATCTAACCACCTCATCTCCTATGCATTCTAATTTCAACCAAGTCTATAATTAGAATTTGATTATTTTATTTTAAACAATTGTAGCACAGGAAACATGCACTTTGAGTAGAACACCTTTTAACTCTAACCTTTTCAATTTATGATCTCATGCTGGAGATTTAGAGGTACTTCCATCATCAATTTCCATGTTCCACACATTCTGTCTTTAGCAGTCATCCAAATTGGTAGGCAATTGTTTCAACTAAATTGAATATGATTCCAGGTAAAATCGTTTTACATTATTATATAGGAATCTTGTCAGTGGAGTTACTTAAGGTATTTTATTATTGCAACTTCAACATGAACATCCAACACAAAAGAGCAGGACAACCTTGTTGATTGTAATGGAATTGATGCACCCTAAAAATGCACCCCATTAAATTGACTTGAGAGTTATGTTAGGATTAACTATTCTTGTAAGCCGTCTACGTGGGAAGCTAAGCAAAACCAAACATGCTAAATTCATAACTGAAAAGTCTAGCAGAAAAACATCTGAAGATTATCCATATATCTTAAGCAAGCCACCGGCATATGTTAGAAATTTCCAATCCCTATCACTTGCCTTCTCATTCAAATCTCCAAGTGGTGGGCCATGAATCTTGCCTCCTGTATACGGAGCACCCATTGGAAACCTTTCCACCAACTGATGAACCATGAGGTCATCTAAACCATGCTTCTCATAACTCATAAATGCACCTAAAGCTCCCAGAAATCCTTCGTGTCGCAGGAACATTGCTTGTGCTTCTCCATTTGACCTAAATGAGAAATAATATTATATAATGAATCAATACAGTAATTTAATTGAAAGAAAAGAAATCTAGTTATGTCTTTATGTACCAGAAATGTACAGCAAAAGAAATAGTGTCCATGGTATAGGCATGACCCCTTATAAAAAATCCACCAAAAAAGATTCGCTTCAACCGAAATCGCAATGCATTCAAGTAAGCTATCTACAGAGATGAAAAGAACATTGGTTTAGTACCTTCTAGAATAACAGAATAGAATAGAACGTGAAAATTACAGAAGATGGATGCCTAATAATGTTTCCATGTTCACCAAAACTAATTTCGATTTAGGAGTTGTATGTTTTCTTTAGGTTGCATTTACATAAAGGAAACTACGTCTTGAAAATCTTATTCAAAAATCAATCTATTATCTTTTAAATCTTGAGAGAAAAAGATTAGCAAATTTTCAAAGACCTAGAATGAAATTTTGTAAATATAAAGAAAAAAAATAACTTGTTTTGCATATATTTGTACAAAAGCTTCTAGAAAGTATATTCTTTTTCAACAGTCATTTCTATTAATGTTGCTGGAGACAGAAAATCATTCGTGAGCTCCTATGTAGTCCTTGACATCACTCTATGTAGTCAAGAATTTAATTCTTTGTTCCCCCATTCTTCCAATCAAAGGTTTGAGTTCCAAATCAAGGTAGAATGAGCTTGTCCATAAGTCAAGCTTAATCAGCTCTGGCATGAAGGGCATGTTAAGAGAAAATAGTTAATAGGACCATTAATGAGCCTCCACCCTAAGAGAAAATAGTTAATAGGACCATTAATGAGCCTCCACCATGAATAAAAGTTAGTCTTCCACTAATATAATTTGAGTTATAATACCCCCCCCCCCTCTCTTCCGTTTTCTCATCACCCCACACATAGTATATGTCTGTATGAAAAATGGTAAAATTATAGTAGTAAACTAACCTGGCCAATATTGTATGAAATCATCCTTAGAAGCGAAAGTGATATATCTTCAGGTCTGTATTCTTCAAGCTCCTTTTTTTCTGATATTGTTTTGCCAAAACTTGAGGCAATAGTGGAAGCTGATAGGCCAATCTAGTACGGTTTATTTATACCAGTAAAACTCAGTTGGTTAATTTGGAACAATTTCACTCCACGATGAATATTTATAGGGAAATAATAATAATAGCTGAAAAAGTTTACCTTAGAATAGTCCAAACCCCCGTATATATCCCCAACTAGCATGTCCATACTTCTATTATCTCCTTTCTGACTCAGCTCAAGCAACTCATCAAAACTGAAATTCATTCATTGCCTTATAAATACTCTATAGTTCAAAAAATAGCAATATATAAAAATAACAAGTCAAATGAAAATGACCTCTTGCACTTTGTTAACAGTCTTCCCAAGCCCCAATAAGTACCACCCCCAACATTTGTCCCACTAACCCTCTCAAATTTCCCATCTCCATCAACCTATATCAACAGAAATTAGAAATCAGGATAAGAACATGTTAGACTTTTGGCTCAATTTGGATAAACTTCTCAATAAATACCTACAAGAGAAGAAAATTAGAAGATAAAAGAATCAAACTTCTCCCAGAAGTTAAAATCATCATCTGTAACTTAAACTTTTATTACGAGACTCCTCTTTTAACTTCTTCAAAAGCTAAGAAGCTAAAGTTAACTTTAACTTTTGGAAGACACTTGATTCATTTTATCAAAGAATATATCCGAAGAGATAAAAGAACTGGTTAAATCAGGAAAAAAGATAAATACCTTGATCATACTAACACCAGATCCAATATTAACCAGAAGATAAGGGAATAAATCATTGGGATCAATTTGAACAAACTCTTTGTGGCCCTCCATGTGTGTGAAAGCTTCATGACGAATTGCCTAATAAGTGGTAGAACTTCTAATCAGAAATTATTGACAGTGAAAAGAAAAAAATGCAGATCAGTCAACAAGAAAAACTATTAACATAAAAAATATTGGTTACATATTCCAAACTAAAAGATAGAACTACCACAAGTCAATTACATAAAAAATTAACATAGTTCTCAATCAGATCTAGGTTGGTAACAAGAACCATATAGTGTCAAGAAGGAAAACAAAGTTATAGTCAACTATAGCTATATAAAAAAATTTACACAAAAAGCACAGGCCAGTCTTGTTAATCAATTGGCTGTTTACCTTTAAAACAAGGGGAAAACACAATAAACTGGAAAAAAAAGGAAAATTTACTGTTTCTTAATCTTTATTTATTTATTATTGTCTATTTGTATTAGGAGTAAGAATTCCAATTCAAAAGACAATATGTTGCTCATATCTAGCTCAGCTGACCTAAACAAAATGCAAGTAAAACAAAAAATTAGAAGCAGGGATCCACCTTAAGCAAGAAGTTAGCTCCTGCCACAAGGCAATCCATTTCATCTTCTTTGTCAAGACCAACCCCAAGTCTTTCTTTGAAAAGTTCAGCGTACTTGTATGCTCCACCACCAGTAGCCTTTGCCACAAAATGAATTCGTTATTGTTGCACTTCAACAACACCATTAGTGCAAAAGACAAAAGCAAATAATTATCTTTTTTGCAATAACTACATCTGGATGAGATAAGTGGCAAAACATACAGCTTTTTCATGAGCAATCTAAAGTAAATTATGATTGATGATTTGAATAAATGATATATTCAGAAAAATAAAAACAGAATCTTCTTAATAACCATAAACAACAGTCAGAGACTCAATAGTTACCTTAATTATGCCATTCTGGTCAGTCACACCATCTGAGTAACCTGACTCCAACCCTATAACCAATAAAAGAAGCTCAAAATCATAAATTGATTCTGTCCTGTGTAAAAGTGTTTAGATATGCATAATGTAGTGAAATCGACATAGGACATAGAAGATTACAAAATGATATTGAATGCACTTTACTATTTTAGAAAACAAATGTGTAGAGGAGATGGATGAAAATAATAAACTAAGCAACACTATATACCACCACAGTGAAGCTGCTTTGAATGAATGAAATCCAAGCACTCATTAATCTTTCTCGTTTCAAACTTCACAAAGTGGAGCCTTCCGCCAAGGATAGGGTAGCTTCTCCTGTTACCATTAGAAAACCCCAGCCGCTCTTTCACACTTCTCTTCCTTTTATCATCCACTGATTGGTCTTCATGTCTTGAAAAGTACACCAACTTTATCAGAGATCCTGCACATATGATCAAATAATATTAAGTTTCAGAGTTCAGACATATTCCTCAGGCTCATTTGATGAGTTTTCATGTTTTGATGATGAGTAGTACGAGTCTGTACAAATCTGTATAGTATGTCTTGGATACTTTTTTTATAAGAGTTGGGACACTCCTAAAATGTTCTCTTTAATATTCATTCTTTGCTGTTCAAAGAAAATTATTTTTCCTAAAATAATACAGAATTGTGTCAATTTACCAATTATATTTCCTTAGGGACAAAACAAACTGTGATAGGCCCACTGATAGTATTTATTTAGTTATTCTTTTTTCTCCAGCAGAGCTCTCATGGGACAACATTAAAACACCAGAAATAAGGGACACTACCATGTGTAAAACCTAATGAAAAAATGATGTAAAAACCCTTTAAGGTTTAATAATGGAGGCCTCAAAACATCGTAACATACTAACAGAAATTGCCAATTCTAACTCTCAACTCCCACCAAAATCGAAACACAACAAAGTAACATACTAACAGAAATTGCCAATTCTAACTCTTAACTCCCACCAAAATCGAAACACAACAAAGACCGTCAAAATGAACTGAAAAAATATCATGAAGTATACATGGCGACAATAAAACTTCTACAAAAAGAAAAGACCAAATAAAACGTGGCACTATGAATTAATTTTAATAAACAGAAACTATTATACATATACATAGATACATGCATACATGCATCTATATACCTCCAATGTCAAGTGATAGATGCGACAAATCATCAGATTGATTAGGCAGCAAAATGGTGGGATACTTCTCCTCCTCATTCCCTTGAATCTCAGCTTTGCTCACATCAAGCTGAGGCCTGGAGCCCGACCTGTGCATGGAACTGGCAACCGTAGGAGGCATCTCTCTTTCCCCTTCACCACTCTCCAATTGCTTGCGTGTGATGCTATTGTTGTTCTCACTCTCCTGCTTCTGCAATTTCTCTTCGATAATTCCAAGAACCTGGTTTTGTTGCCGTTCCTTTTCTACAGAACCAGCCATATTATATAAATTCAGAACCACCCAAACCAAACCAGTCCAAACTCGCCCCCTAACCCCACCAACCCGCCTCCCTCCGTCAGTCTCCTATATTTGGTGACTGGTCCTGTACCTATCCTACAACCAACGCAAATATTTTATCCATTTCATGCTAAAAATAAAAACAAATAATTAATTATATAATACAATGCCAATTACTATTTACTTCTACCAGTTAAATTAACCACCACGTCGTGAACGGAGAGGCCATTTTTACTTCGCCGGAGCGATAAAAATATAATGCAAAACGCGAATGGAATTTTTTCGATCTCGGAGGAAATGGAACTGCACAGTTGCGCCGACGAAACGGGTTGGGAATTTATTGAAAGGTTAAGGACTAGAGTGGGAAAGTGTTTCTTCCTAGGATTAAAGCAAACAAAAGAATAGGGGTAATAATGTACCAAACCTTCAGAGAGAGAGATAATGGTAATGTCGTTGCAAACATACACTTCGGTGTACGCACTTGTCTCTCCAAGCGGCGCGCCAATAGAGAGCGTGCTGTGCATTACCCTTCTTACTTTTTCATTTTTCATTTTTCATTTTTCATTTATTATATTTTCTTTCGTGCTTCTATTTAGTTATTTAGTCAAAGGATACCATTGGATCGGTTTTTCTGTAACTTTTTTTTTTTATAAAAAAATTGTCTTCTATCATTAAAATTAGTTTATAAAATTAAAAAAAAATATATATATATATATATACTAAAAAAATTTTAGAAATTAATTGGTACGCAAATTGCAAGTTGAGTCTATATTTAAAAAACAAATTAATTATTTTTGTTTTAGCTAGAGGTTTTTATGCCATTTATTTTCTAAAAAATTAATTCTGATATCTCAATTAAGAAACAATATTTTAGTATTTTACTTATTTTTTTAACTTATATTTTTTCAAGTAGTTAAGTAGTAATTATTTATTAAAATATTTAATTTATTTCTTCAGTTATAATAATTTTAACAAATTATTATTATTATTGAAACAACTGTTAGATCCGTTCTTCTGATAATTATACATGACCACATAAACATTCTTACTTCCAATGTATTTTTTACTAACAACATCTATCATATTTAAACAAATATATCAACTCTTTAAATATTTTATGTTAATAGTCCTAAAAAGAGTTCTATTTAATAAAATTTAATCAATTCATTAGTGTACACTATTAAAAATAATAAAAACATAAGTATCTTAATATGTGTTTAAATTTTAAGAATTTTAGAAAATAGTTTAAATCATCATAAAATATTATAATATTGGTGGTCTTTGATGATGTCTAATAAATATGTACAATGACACTTAATTATTTACAGTTAATAAATTATGTAATTGGTATAAATGTCAGCTTAAATAGATCATTGAATTTGACATAAGGACGTAGTTTAGGATTACTCTGAAATTTCTAAAATAAAATATCTTAAATAATTTGTTAATAATATCATTTATTTTTTTATGTTAAGCATGAATAGAAGGCAAGGATGTTAAAACCTCTTTCCAAAATCAAAATTCTTAAATAATTTATCAAAAATCTCCAATTTTTTAAGCATGAATCAAAAGCAAACATGTTAAAATCTCTTCTAAAAATATCAATGAATTTTTTATCCAAATATTTTTCCAAACTTATATTTGGATTTATTTTGTCCTACCAAAATTCAATGATATATATAATTTAGTGACTATAGACTACTATTTTATATGGATATGGATGAAATTCTTATGGACGAAATTCTTGAATTATAAGGATGAGACTTTCAAATCTTTTACAAAATTTTTAACCATGTTTCAAATGAAAAATTTATAAGTTATTTTATTAAAAGTAATCATAAAAGAAATTAAAAATGAAAACTTTTAAAAACTTTTTTATTAAATATAATTTTTTTAACTCCAAAATACCTTAACAGAATAATATTGTAAAAGGAAAAAAATAAATCTTTGTAATAAATGGCTCTAAGGATGTATAATAAATTCTAGTTCTACACTTTTTTAGGTAGAAATAGTAAACATAAATTTACAAAACATAATGTACATTAGACCATTGATTTAAAAAAAAAAATCCATTAATTATAGAAAGATAAGAATTTCAACATTTTTTTCCATCATTTTGGAATTTAATGTTTCATTATCATTTTGGAATTTAATGTTTCATTCTCAATATCAGGGAGAGAATGAGAATGTTTGGCTTCAAAAAATTGACAAAAGAATATTCCTTGAATATTTTGAAGCATGTAAGGCCTATAGAATCTACAATGTTAGAATATCAATAGTTAAAAAAGTCATTCATATAAGATACAATGACCATAAGCTTGATAAAAAAATTACTAATGTTTAACTATTCTTTTGTAGATTTAAAACTTGCAATAACAATATCATAAGATAGAGATAAACATATAAACTTCAGAGGACATAGACAATTTAACTAAGAAAAAAAGTCAAGTGGATGTAATTTGTAAATGGTGAAGAATCATTCAATCGTAGGCAGTCAAATGAAGGTGTAAGGACAATATCACTCCACAAAGATCAATTTGTGTTGATATTAAAGTTAAAAGAAATTATTGAAACATTAGACGATATATGTTGGATCAAAGCCACTCAAGAAGTGCTTAATCAATTCTAAACAAATGACATGTGACAACCTCAAATCATGTCAATCGTGGATGCCAAATAAGCATTGAGAAACAAATTTGACCAACAAGGTAAGATTATGAGAACAAAGCTAGATTAATAACTAAGAGATACTCACAACAAGAAGGTATATATTATATTGGAATTGTGTCCTTATTTTTTTTACTAAAGATAATTCACATTCTACTATCACTTATTGTTTTTCATAAAATGAGGCTTAATCAAATATATGTAAAAAAGTGCATTTCCTAATGACTTAATCAAAGAAGAAGTTTGTGCAGAACAACTCCCTAGGTTTTAGAGTGCTACCTTCCCTAATCATGTCTTTAAACTAACACGATATTTTTTATAGGCTAAAACAAGCTCCTTGAACTTGGTACAAACATCTAAGCTCTTCTTTTATCAAAAAATTATTTTACATGAAAGTACGTAAGCATTGTTGTGTTCTGTAGATATTTATATTGATGGTCTTATATTTGGTGCTACTCATAAATCTCTTTAGAAGAGTTTTAGAAGAGTTTTTTGTAATTATATACGATGAATTTGACATGAGTATGATGATGGGAGAGTTAAGATTCTTCTTGGGTTTACAAGTAAAATAAGTAAATTATGTTGTCAATATTCATCAAACAAAATATGTCAATGAACTTCTAAAGAAATTCAATCTAGACGAACTTAAAGGAAATAAAATGAAATGCATTCAACAAGTGTCACAATAAGTCTTTCAAAGAATTGCATATTTTCATTCTAAGAAAAAAATATTAAAATTAAACATCACTTTTATATATCATATTCAAAATTAAATTGTGAATTTACAATTTGCACCCATAAAAGATAAAATATTTGTTGTTTTTATCATTAGTAAAAAAAGATTAAATTATTTATAAACTTTATTATGCATGAAATTAGCAATTAACATATGTCCTTATAAGGATTTAGAGTTATCCCACAAAAATACAAAATAGAATAAATACATATACATATGTCTTTTCTCTTACCTTGGGAGTGTGAAACAGAACTTCTCTCACAAAGGTTCAATCATAAAGAGATAAGTAATAAAATGTGATGTGTCAATGATAAATAATAAAGAATAGGATTCACTTATTCAACCCTTATTTATAATATTTAATGCAAAAAATATTTCAATTTCCTAAGAGATTGTTCTTATCTTATACTTAAATATGTCTCATCATAGTAAAATTCTAATAATCTTTCATAATAGTAAAAACTTATTCGTTTAATAGTCTGTCAACAATGTTTGTCAACAATGTTTATCTGTATACTTGAATCATTCACAGTTTTGCCTCCTAAATCTACTATCTCTATAAAAATTATTAATCCTTCACCTAAACCACCAACATAATAAAATGAGATATTTATTCAATAACTAAACTACCGGAGAAACTTCCCTTTAATAATTATTTCATCATATTCAATAATATTATACCTTCCATTTTAACATTTAATCTTAGTATGATCTAATGACTTATTATAATCATCTATCAAATAGAAATTAAATATTTTACCTAAATTATTAAGAATTATTTATCTAACCATAACATTATTTATCCTTTAAATTTTGACATATTTTAGTGTCTAAAATCATATCTTCAATTGTTTAACTATCCATCTTTTGATGAATTAATAATAATTTTTTTTTATTTTCGAATTAATAATCATTTTTTGATTTTCGACTTTGTCTAACAATTCATTCTTCACTGTATACTTATAATCTTCTTTTGTCTAATCTTATAATATATCATTTTTAATATAAATTTTGACTCTTAAATTTTTTAATTTTCTTTTAAATATTTTATATCAAGAGTTCTTCTTAATAAATTTTACCGTAATTTATACTTTCTAACTATTAAGTAAATCTATATTTTAATATTATATTACAAAAATTTTGAGATATTATATATTTCGTAATAGAATATTTTGGAACTTATCTGAAATTTTTTCTACCATTTCGATTTGAAATTTATTGTTTAATTTAAATAATTAACAAGAATATTTTAGTAAATGTGGTACAGTGATGGAGTACCAATAGAAACTAGGTAGAAGAAGAAGGAGTTTGTGCTTGGAAGCAAATTGATCGTGTTTGAATTTGGAGACCCTCATACTTTTTGCGTGTAGCATTGTAGGTATGAAAAAAGTTCAAATTATTCATGAATTCAAAATAGGCATGAAAAAGGTCTAAATTATTCATGAATTTAAAATATTCTGGATTGTATAATTTATAAATTTATTTTAAATTTTACCATCTAAAATTAAAAATTATATATTTAAAGATGTATTTTAAATTATATAATTTAAAATATATTTTTAAATTATATAATAATCTTAAATGTATTTTCAAATTATAGATCCAAATTGCATATTATGAATTATTCAATCTAACATACGTTTTTAGATTATACAACCTCAATCTGAAATGTATGTACTTTGGCTGACAATATGTTAAGGAAAGATAGTAACTAGCCCTAGAATTTAAAACATATTACATATATTTTGACGTGTCTCGATGGATAGAAGAAGGTATTCAAAGCAAACTTTCTTTAAAGAAAAAAAATTATTGATTGATTTACCTAATTTATATAATAAAATTGTTTAAAATATATTATTTAATAAACTGATTACAAAATTATGTAACATGTAGTATCATATAAAATTGTACAAAATTAAATTATAATTAATATCATGGATAGATTTTATAATTATGTGATCAGATTTGTAAATAATATATTTTAAATAATTATTGATAATTTTGTTTCACATTTAAATATTTTTTTAAGATAAAACAGTAGCAGACAATTATAGCATCGCACAGAGAAAAATTCTAGAGAAAAAGATTTTATGTAAAACTTTTGTATTGATCACAAATTAATTATTTAAAGTTCTGAAACTATCTTTATAGGAATGACTTCCATCGTATAATTTGAGTAAAGGATGTTATCTTTAATTCTCAATATAATATATGAAAAATCAAAGATTCACCCCATTATGGAGATTTGCTAGTTTTACAGCTTTCTTACAAAATTTATAGGGTGATTGGATTCAATACACAGCGAGAATTAAATGAATTCAGTGAAATTTAAATGAACCTATGGAAGAACATCATTTAATTTGTATTTTCCTGTCTGCCAAAAAGATACCTTATTGAGTTTAACACAAATGGGAAGGTCTATAACTATATGGTCATTGAGTTAGGCAATTTGCCAGAAAAATCTAACAATTATACAATAGGAAACACTGGAGGCAAACTACACAACCACTTAATGAGTCTACTAGACCTAAGCTAAAAGCACACTGTTAAATTACGCAACCAATGAGATTTGACAAACAACAGTGAACAATTCACAGATTCACAATTGCTGCTTGTTAATTTAAGGACACTCCTATAGAACTAATCCTTTTTTAATCCGTGTTTGTGATCACGTGAGGAGCCATAAAAAACTTATTATGTACATGATAACATTTTTCTTATTCATGTATTATATAAGCAACCAACAAACACGCTCTGTTTCTCCCAGCTCCAAGGGTTATATCCTTCAATGCAAGGATGCATTACACATTTTACAGTGGAATCCTACATTCATTGTCAGAAGACGTATAAAGTCCAATGACAGACAAACATATCCAAAACAAAATAGGGTGGTAAAATGGTGTGTTAACTTCAGTAACGAAATATTTACGTGGCTCCAACACAATATCACAGCTTTTACTTTATTATATGTAAATATTTTTTAGTAGAGACATAATTTAGCTTACAAACCATGAAGATGACAAACTACAGCCTGGGGTACACAAGACTCCACATTAACACAATTCAAATACTATATAACTAGCTCCATCCAAAAAAAATCTGACCTCAAGATGTCATACAATGGCCATTCACTCTGTTTCCAAAATGCTAATGGCCGTTTTCATCATCATACAATTTAGAAATGCAAGAATATCAAGCAGTGGCAGCTTTCTTTCTAGTTTTTCCCTGTCCATCAGCAGTTGCTGAGGCACGTTTAGTTTCGTAATCTTTAACAGCTGCTTTTATAGCATCCTCTGCAAGCATGCTGCAGTGAAGCTTGACGGGTGGAAGTGAAAGATGCTTCGCAATTTCACTGCATAAAATTAACAATGTGTTCTTTAACAACTAATAACCGAAGCAGAGAGCAATTACTCATGAAAAGGCACAACCGAAGCTAGAATCATATTATCTAGCAGGACTAGAAGTCCTAGAGATGGTGCATCAATCTATAAACCAAAAGGTACATAAACAACACAGCATAAAATGAAAAATATTCTTGAGCATTCATTATATTCATCAGCTCATAGTCATCTGAAGAGGACACAAACACACACCCATATATACGATAGCACAACAACAAAACATCAAATATAACCATCGTAACCAATAAGAAAATGTAAATTAAGTGTCGAACAAGGCTGTGTTTTCTCCAAAAACCCATCTAAAGTAAATTTGTTCACAAAATTCATATGTTACTTCTTCAATTCCAGGCACTAAACTTGCTATAACTCAACTTTCTCCGTTCTTATGGCTAAGGTTCAATTATGTTACTTTTCAGAAAGAGCCAAAATTGTCTAGCACCTAATAATAAGCTCTCACCCTCAAATCCAAAGAATATAATTATATAACAAATCACATAACATACAAACCATGCCCGAACAATAATAACCAAGAGTAGCAAAAGTTTTAAAGAGCTCCAACTCACGTGTTTTTAATCGACAAAACTTCCTCCATCTGCTTTCCCTTCACCCATTCAGTAGCTGCAAAGAGACAAGAAAACTACAAATCAGAAAAACCCTCAGTTATGGGAGGCAGGAGGTACCCATGCACAAAGCAACCACGAAATTTCATTCAAAAACCGTTAGGACAAAAACATTTGAGGAAAAATAAAATAAAGAACCGAAAATTCAAGCGTCAAAAATTGCACAAACCCTAACAGCAAAAGATAAGGTTGAAACTAACACGAAAACATACTATTCAATTAAATAAATAGCGTATTACCGACGGAGGAAGAAGCAATGGCGGATCCACAACCGAAGGTTTTGAAGCGAGCATCGACGATCTTTCCGGTTTTCTCGTCAACCTTAATTTGGAGTTTCATCACGTCGCCACACGCGGGTGCTCCGACAAGACCCGTTCCCACAGTGGGGTCGTTCTTGTCGAAGGATCCGACATTGCGGGGGTTGTCGTAGTGGTCGACCACCCTCTCGTGGTAGAGGCGCGGCAGAACCCTAACCCCCAACGGCGGCGCCTCCAACGACGGCGTTAGGAGAAGTCTCTTTGCGCTTGCAGCGATTCTCAGCATTTTCCCTTTTATTGTTGGGTTGTGGACGAGTGGTTTTGAGAGGGACACAGAAGAGGACGACAATAAATAGGATTCCCTTTAAGGCGGTTTTGATCGGATACGTGGCGATTGGAGATTCTTCAATATTTCTTTGGACAATCTTGCTCTTGATCGCTCAATTGGGCCTGCATACCAATATTTTACTTCTTGCAAACCAATATTTTACTTCTTGCAAACCAATATTTTATTTCTGCAGACATTCAAAAATGGTCATTTTGCCCTTTCTGTTTTATAACCCACACAACCTCCAAAACTTCCATATTGCCCTCTATTAATATCCTTACTTGGACTGCTTCTTCTTGCACCTCCATAGCTTTTTCATGCACTTTTCATAAAATCTTATATTTTCAAAAGATTCTTGTAGAAAATATTTCTTTACTTTAGTATCCTTACTTGTGAGCTCTTTTAAATATTGATTTGGAAAAAAGTGATTTGGAAAAAAGTATTGTGGAGGTTAAGACGTTACAAGTGTTAAAGTTTTTTGCGTCAGTTGTTTTTGTTTTCTTTAAAGGATTTAACTCCTTCGCCTCCTTTTTTTAAAATATTCATTTTTTTTTTAATTTTATAACTCATTCAACCCCAAAACCTCCATTGGTGCCTTGTTAGTTCATGCTTTTGGACATTGGATTTAGAAAAAAAAAAGTATTAGATGCTAAATTTATTTAGCTCTTCTAGGTAAGTTTTATAATATATATATATATATATATATATATATATATA
>Ga0209700_100213_pt1 | contig 97343 bp, 35 predicted proteins | sample SiratroredBW_FD_187528 | JGI IMG/M metagenome (GOLD analysis project Ga0209700, IMG submission 187528) | Root nodule microbial communities of legume samples collected from California, USA - Siratro red BW (SPAdes) (version 2) | ecosystem: Host-associated > Plants > Roots > Nodule | place: USA...
AAAAAAAAAAAGACAAACAAAAAAAAAAAAGCAGAAAAAAAAGTGGGTCACTTTAACAACAAAACCTTCACATCCCATCCCGTCATCAATGGTGTTCCTCTTGCTCGGTGGAGCTTTACGCAATCCCATTACACTCTCTTTCTTTCCATTTTCTTCAATTCTCTATTATTCTATTACCTTTTTTTTTTTTTTTTCAATGCATTCTCTAATCACTTCCCATTCATCACCGGTTTTCTCTGTCACTGGTTCCCAGTACTCTTTGAACCACCGCAACTAAAGTAACAACTTTTCTTCTACCCAAAGCTTTCAAGCTTCGATTTTTCTCGCCTTCTCAGAAAAATATCAGCGCCCCAGAAAATATAATACAAAAATTTGAAGGAATCCTTTTCTGGGTTAATTTAGTAATTTTTGTTATTTCATGGGCAACATAGGAAGCAGCGGCTCCAACAGCCGTCGGAGACACGGCGGTGGCGGCAGCGGGAGGCGGATTCACCCGCCGCCTCCTCAACCGCCGGTGATGCCTCCGCCGGAAGTCACGGCGAACCGGTTCGTGTACCCTCCTGCCGCCACGCCGTATCACAACTACCCCGGGTACTACCCGCCGCCGACGACCATGCCGGCGCCTTTGCCGGCTCCTTACGACCACCACCACCGTCCGCCGGTGGACCCGATGTGGGGGAGGTACCCGGCGGCGCCGGCACCGACGCCGTATGTGGAGCACCAGAAGGCTGTTACTATAAAAAACGATGTCAACATCAAGAAGGAGACTCTTAAGATTGAGCCTGATGAAGAGAATCCTGGCCGTTTCCTCGTGACGTTTACGTTTGATGCCACCGTTTCGGGGAGGTAACGCCGTTTTCCTTGTACTTTATGCTTGTGGTGTAATGAGGTGATTGTGTTTTGTGGTTATTTAATTGGTGTTTGGTATCGTGTGAATGATGATAATGCGTCAGATGCAAGGTTTTGAGATTGTTGCTGTGATCCTGTGCTTGCTTTTTTCTTGATGGGGTGTTAATAAGCTTGTTGATGGATGCTTGGTTTAATTGCTTTGCTCAATTTGCTTATTTGGATACTGATAAGTAAAGGGGCAAAACATGCTCTCTAGCTAGATTGGAATGGTGTCGAAGGGAGGGATGCATGCCTTTTGGGAGTGCAAAGCTGCAGATAAATAATGTTGTGCAGATGAGAAGTATAGGTATAAGCAGATGTATATGGGAAATAAGTTGATATTTTGGAGTTTAGATGGCTCATTGGCTTTAACGGAGGCAGAATAGCTATGTTATTGTTCTGTGTCTATTTGTGAATCACTGATAAACATCTGTGTGTTTATATGGTTAAATTTCCTTAACAATCTGGGGAGCCTGATTGAAAGAAAAGTCATTTGCTGCTAAAGATTTCCAGCTTGTTATATTGTCTTCATTTATCATTTGATAATCAATATGACTTTCCCCTATTTGATATATTCTGGATGTTGATCTGGTCACACACTAGATACTTCCCACCAAGTTTGCATTTTTTGGGAATGTCTATTGAGATTTTAATAGTGCCTTTTTTATCCTATTCCTTCTTTAGAGAGGTGAAGAAATGGCTTATTTTATTTTGTGTGGGGTGTTGTTACGTTTTAGCAATTGAAAGTGAAGTTTACACATTAATGGTAAATGAGACAGTTAGCTCAGTACGCATCAGTCAGTTTGAAAGCTGATGTTATTTGTTCCTGAACAGGGGCCTGTAGATCAATTTTAGTTTCCTGATGTGCTTGTGCTAATAGCTGTTATTACTTTCAAATTACCATTCTTAGAGTGGCTTTTATTTGTGTCAGTTTAACTGTAGTTTTATTTACAATAACTGATTGCTAATAATGGAAGGAGACCATATCAGAGAAGAAAGTGGTAACTCTGTAATGGTTTCACTGTTAGGTTTTCTGTTGGTTATATGTGGAGTGAAAGGACAAACTGAGGTTGCTATTTCAATTAAATTATTGGATGTTGTGGTGCATTTTTTATTTTATTTTGTTTTGTGGGGGAATTGGTTAAATTCCTAGTGAAATGGCATTTAATTTTGTAGAATTAAATGTTAAGTAATTTTCTGTATCATCACTAGTTATTCTCCTTGTGTGCATGACCCTCTCATATAGGAAAGTCAAGGTCTTTTTTAAGTAGAATTAATCTATTTTATCTACTTTGATTTAGATAACTAACCTTTATTTTTTTAAATAGAATATTTGAAACTGGACTCTGGTGCTATTTCTGTCTACTAGGGTCTGAATAGTTGGTCCAATGCATATTTTACTTGTGCAATTTCAATTTTGCCAAAGCTGCATAACTAAATTAAATTTTTAGCACTTTTGAAGGCAATAAATTACTCAGTACTGTATGTACTTGTTGCTTCCCCATTTCGTGTATCATTTTGTAAGCAATACCAATACATGAAATGTGATTGACTCGGTGTCGTCAAGGTGGACCTAAGGTGCTGCAAGGCACTAGAAATGGTTAATGCTTCCATTGCACTTTAGGAGTGCCGTTTTAAATGTCATTAAAATAGTCTTTGAAATACTTATATGATGCTGAGCGGGGTAATATAGTCAGAATGTTAAAAGAATAACTGGTTGTTGGACTTTTGGACTCTTAGCAGCAAACAGCTTAAGGTTTTGTATATTTGACATGGTAATCTTTTACTTTTACTGAAATGTTATGCTTAAGTAGCTTATTCATGTGGAGAAACCAAGCAAAATGGTCAAATACTTTACTATTTTCTTTTTAAGATATTCATGTCTTTGTTAGTAAGACGTGTGTTTTTTGGTGTTTCTTGCCTCTAAGGCATTAAAACCCAAGATGCCTCTCACCTTCAACTTCCTTGGGCTGACTTAATGCCCATCCAGTTTAATTATGTATACAATAGTTACTGCTGTTTAAGATTAAAATTGTCATTTTGTGTATCGGTTAAAGCTGTGAATATGAATATTTGTGGGGTAGTTCTTTTATTTGTTTGATCTAAATGTTTTGTTTCCTTTTACCTCCATAACAGCATCACAATAATTTTCTTTGCAAAAGAAGGGGAAGGTTGCATCCTAACCCCAATGAAGGAAAACGTTCTTCCACCCGTGACCGTAAATTTCCAGCAAGGTCTTGGCCAGAAGTTTAAACAGCCAGCTGGGACTGGTATTGATTTTTCAATATTTGAGGAGTCTGAGTTATTGAATGTGGGGGACAGTGATGTCTATCCTGTTGCAATTAAAGCAGATGCATCCTCTGTCAACCCTGATGAATCAAAATCAAATGAAACTCCATCATCTGGTAGCGCAAACTCTCAGATAACTCAAGCAGTGTTTGAGAAGGAAAAAGGAGAGTTTCAGGTGAAGGTTGTTAAGCAGATCTTATGGGTAAATGAAATGAGGTATGAACTGCAGGAAATATATGGCATTGGAAATTCAGTGGAGAGTGACTTGGATGGAAATGACCCAGGAAAAGAGTGTGTTATATGTTTGTCAGAGCCTCGTGACACAACTGTCCTTCCATGTCGCCACATGGTATTTATCGTTTTACTTTTTTCTTAAAGTTTATGTTTAATTGGTTGACTGCATGATCCTCTGATGGTAACCATTGATACCATGAGTATTAGTGTAAGTGATACATTATATATGCTGCTGGCTTTCATTGATGAGCAGATTCTTTTGTCATTATTTTTCTTTTCTTGTGCATTTTAGTTCAACTTATTTTTGAACAATTGCTTAGTTTTCTCAGCTTCATGAAACAACTACTATAAAATAAATGATTAAAAACTTAACCTTGGTGTCCAAAGACTTCTTGCTATGCAAAGGTATAGAGAAGGGTACTGTATGCAGTATGCAGTCTTATCCTTGCATATGCAAAAAGGTTATTTCAAAATTCATAGCCATGGCCAATTAGTCACCAACATGCACCTTTACAGTTGCACCAAGGCTCACCCTCAAATGATTTTTTCTTCAAAATAATTTATATTAACATGTTACTCTGTCACTAATAAGTTATCATTTTTAGCTAACTGATTATTATCTTTGCTTTTGGATTGGTTTTGGATTTGTTTCCTTGTAGTGTATGTGTAGTGGATGTGCAAAGGTTTTGAGGTTCCAAACAAATAGATGTCCAATCTGCAGACAACCAGTTGAGAGGCTTTTGGAGATCAAAGTGGGGCGTGAACCCGAGGAATGAAGATACAATGTTAGTGACACAAGCTTCCTGTACAGTCCAAATGTTATAGTCAATACTTTAACTTATATTATCAGGTTTTTCTAATAATCCCAAAAATATAGAAATTGGTATTTATGCATGACATTGTGTTTGACATGTACAACAGGCTGGCATTGTACCTGACTTGTATTATTGTATAAGACAATGCCTCCACCATGCTTGTTTGGTTTCACTCCCAATTTTTAAGTTGTTTTATCTTCTAAACATAATTAGATTCTCCTTTTCTCTTTGGACACGTCTTTCTTACTTTGGTCAAAATTGCTCATAACGCCATCAAACATTTCTTGAAGTTAACAATAACTCAGCAACTTGACACCCTAGATTTATCAGTTAGTGTCAATCTAATCTTTTGTATGAGGTGATGAGATGAAACAGTTTGAGTTGCTATATTTTGAATACTGCTTTTATGCAATTGACCATTTGGCCAGTAGTTGAAGGATGGTGGTTCATTACGTTTTCCACAAGGACACATGGAAATATAGGTTTATGTTGCGTTGCCAATGTATTTGGCCATGTTTTCAGGTTGGCACAATAATGGTAATTAACTTTCTCAACCACCTTTTTTCTTTTCTATAGGATTTTTCTAGTTTCGGCCAAAGGTCTTATGAGCCACTTTTTAATCCATACCTTTGTTAGGAAAATGATTATTGAATAGCTCTTATCCTCAAACCCACCATTCACCTCAATTACTTTTATCAAAGTATTGGATAACTCCTCTGGACACCAATTTTTTAATGTCTCTAAGGATTTATGAGGATAAGTCTGCACATGTTTCCTTAACAATTGGTTAACCACTCCTTAATATGAGGATAAGTCTGCACATGTTTCCTTAACAATTGGTTAACCACTCCTTAATTTACTTCGCATGCGTTGCATTACCCAACAATGAGCATATGCACTTCACTTGTTAGATGAGTAGTTTTAAATGTTTCTGTAACTTATGCACTTCACTTGTTAGATGAGTAGTTTTAAATGTTTCTGTAACTTTTTTCTTACGTTATTTGTTTTAGAATAGAAAATGATACTCCTGTATAATATTTTCTTCATAGAAATACATTAAAGCAAATCAGCAAGAGAATATAACTTTACTTTGCCACATTACTGATTAGCTAAACACCAAAAGCAAAACAGAAACACAGAATTACAAATTACGAGGATGTTCCCAACCTTTGATGAATTAAGTATGCAACGGTTCAATTAGAGTTCCATCGTTGAATCGGTTACTTCATCTCGAAATGAAATTCGTAGTTGTAAGTTTGATCCAGACAAATTTAACTTGTCATCAATACTTAGAACTTACAAAAAGAAAAGAAAAACCAAGCAGCACACAGTTTATTTGCAGAGGAGAATGATGAAGTAAGGTAATTTATATAAAGCATTTGGGAACTTCAAACACACAAAGCAGATACAATTTCTCACGATAATCACTGTACATATGACATCTAACATAAACACACTTGTAAACATCCATGAAGTGTTCCCTGCTGCTCATAATTTCAGCTTTAGCATCTTCACTCTCTGAGCATCCAAGAAACAACTCATGAACAAAGCATAAAGTTCCACTCTCAAATATGTCAGCAAGGAACTTCATTTCAACATACCCAACATTCATCTTCAGACCCACAAAATCAGCATACTGAACTGTTTCTTTAAACCAAACCACGTAAGGAAATCAAACTCTTCCTCTCCCAAAAGCGGATCCGTATAAACATTAACATGGCGATGTTCCTTGCTAAATAGATGAGGAAAAATAAATTTTCCAAATCCTTCAGACTTTGGCTCTAGTTGCACCATCTGCTCTTGCTATACAAGCTCCTCCACCACCTCAACCTCAGCCAACTGCTCAACCATTTCCCCAACACCTATAGTTGCACCCACCCAACCAACCCCACAACTAGGCCATGAACCATCACCAAAATACTCCATCAACCAAACCTTGAACCCATTCCTGAACCATTTGTCCCTTCCTCTGAATGTACACCTTTACCTGCCCCACAGAGCAACCAACCACACAAACCTCTAAACCGCAACCAAATTCGACACCTTTCGTCCCCACACCTTAAGAATGTCCACTAACAAGACAAAAATACAAGTTGAATTTTTTACATTGTCTTAAAAAGCCATCAACATATCCCATGGATCCCAATAAAAATTCGAACACAACAAACCAATTTTCTGATGTTGTATGTTCAGAATTAAAAGATACATTGAAGCATAGTAAGTTGAGTGTAGTAGAAATCCTCTTTTAATTAAATGATTATGAACCCCTAATACAGTTCTGGCACACAATAAAAGATCTCCACAAAGTCACAATAATCTTATTTAAGACACAAATAGAATATTCAACAGGAAAAACCAAGTAACAATTTGATAGAATGTCAACATGTTTCATGTGAATTACCTTAAGTTTTTCAGTGTTATATCATAGAATATGTGACAGACAATATAAAGAGAGTGTTCAGTATTTATAAAACTTTCACTTTACAAGTTGTCTTTTATCAAGTAGTATTTATTTGTATATTTTTTTTAAAAAAATATTCTTGTATTTTAAACAACTTTTTTTTATTATTGCTAATAATTATAAAATATTGGGAAAAGTTAAGTCACCTAATGAAAAAAAATAATTGTATTATTTATCTTACCAGTAAATACAAAACATATCTAAAGATGATTTGATGCATTTATTATAATTCAAAAGTGATAATCAGAACATTTATAATCTTTGATTCCCTTTATTGATTATAAAAGAGAATTGGAAGCAACTTGATGTTGGAATGAACTAACATAAAACTCAAGTTTTTTTTCTCATCATCTATTGCGTTCGTATTAGTTTTGACTATTCACAAGCAGTCTGAAAATCCTCTTAAAACTTTTTCAAGATGATTACTCCCAAACAGTTTACTATCAATCATCTAGCAAAATTTAACATATTTTTTTTAATTTATAATCTTTCTTATAATTTTCTGTAGAAATAATATTTTACGTAAGTCGAGATGTAGAAATTATTCTTTCTTTTTTATATTCTAGTTGTTACTTCATTTTGAACATTCGAAAAGAAAAAGTTCACACTTTTCAGACGTTTATGTTTTATTCTTTGATCTTTGTCCGATTGTCTTTCTTTTTCTTTTTCTTTTAAATAGATACAACAGTATGAATAATTTACTCTAAGACTGAGTATAATCCACATTCTACTAAAACCTTCTACTAATATGTTATTGAGACGGCAGAGGCAAGATTAAATAGTAATTGTTTAACTATGGTGTAATAATACTCATGTCAAGCAGTGACTTCATTTCATTAAAAAATTAAACCAAATGTTGACTCTTCAAATTAGGAGATAAAATTCATAACAAAATCCGGTATCCACTGCAGACAGTCCTAACTTTAGAGAGATTTAACTATGGATATCAACTGCCAAATCCAAGAGTACATGATCCCAAAAGCACAGTATATGGAGATCAACATGAGTGGTGCAAATGCAAACTTATCACCCAAAATTAGAGGGTGTAAAATTTGGCCCCATATCTCCACAACTACAAGACCTATCAGATATATCCTCTCACTCCACCCAATAACAAAACCTTTCTTCACAGTTTCCCCCGAACTACCTTCAGATCCAAATTCATCAGCCTTTTTCTTTGAATTAGTACTTGGCGCTCTCCTTGTTTCAGCCCCAACATTAAATTGTGCTGAAAAGCCTAACCACATCAAAATGGAGTGTAGAAGCAGCAACAAAACTTTGATCGGATACTCTTGTGCCTCAAATAGTAACGGAAAAATTGAATAGCAAGATACTGCACGTACAAGTAATGTGTGAAATTTCAAAGCAAAAATACGAAAAGAACAACACTGATACAAAAAGATGCAACTTGCAAGTTTTATTTCGTTGGCATCTAAAAGCATTCAGTCATTACAAGCAATGATTTTGGCAAAACATATATTGCCACGTTAAAGAAGGAACTAGACAGTATAACTGTTTATATAAATTTGCTTTTATCTTTTCTTCTGCTTGGTTCATGTTGTGTGCAAGATTGCAATGGTTGCTTGTTTATACTTAATCTTAGATGTAGTTGGGTCACGAAAATACAAATCCCAGCAGTATAAAGATATATTTAGCACAACTAGAGAAAGAAACAGAGAGAAAACGATTCTGAACTATTATTATTATTTGCAAAGAGAGGACCCTGGGTTCTTTTATAAGCAGATGAGCGTGAGGTTTAACACAGCCTTGTAGCACTAGAAACACCAAAACTATCATAACTAAACCAACCAAACTGACAGCAGTAACTGGCTGTACCAACTGAGGCTGCTCAAATAGTAGAAGGCTAAGAATTACCAAATAAGAATATACAGAAACAAGGCCATGAGTTACCATCTTTCATAGGATGTGCATGTCTAGAAGTAGAGTAGAACTTAAGCAGAAAAAAGTTCAAGTGGTGTCTCACTATCCAATGGCTCACAGCTCACAGAAAGTCAGGGTTTGGTTCTGATCCAGTGTAAGAACTGAACCTACCCTAGTGGTTTGGCCTTTAGGCACCCACTGTTGAATAAACCTTGGGTGGGTCTATGTAACAGTAAGTAAACTATCTAAGAGATGCAATGTATGGACCTGTTTGGGTAAGTAAGCTGCTTTCATAAGCACTTGAAAGAAAAGAAAATAAGAAAAAATCAAATAAAGTAAACTTTCTCTCCGTAAGCTAAAATTAACTTACAATTAAAAATTTGATTTTGAAGAAATTAATGAGTTTTTACAAATTAGCATATGGAGAAGTTATTTATTTTTCCCTATTTTGTTTTCTTAGAAGTATTATTGATAAGTTATCCAAATAGACTCTATAGTCTTCCGAGCTAAATAGAGAAACAGCCTTTTACTATTTCAATTTGAGATCTAGGATCAGTTGGAAGAAAATTAAACTGATTTGAAATGAAATTCTTCTATTATTTTCAGCCTTTAAGTTTATACTGAAAGCCAAGTTAAGAAATTCCTGAAATCCTCCAAAGGTTTAAATTCAAGATTACCACCACTTTGTCAGGATAGGCATTGAGATTAGAAGGAAGGAAATAGAAGAGAATTTTAAGAGGAAATTTGTGTAATTTGGAATGATGAAATTAATGAAAGAATGACATAAGATTTATGTTCAGTTGTTTAGTTATATGGAAAAAATAAAACAAGAAATAAGTGGTAATATTAAAAAACTTTTTATTTTACCATTTACTTTAACATGTCCTGTAACAATTTATGAATCTTATGACACAATCTCTGTTCACAGGCAAGAACCTCTTGACGAAGCACGCAGCCCCAGTGTGTTCCAGCAAGACCTCCAGGCCAGCGGTCATTGCCAACTGCTGTCCAGTCTCTCCTATTTGGGTTTTTTTTTTTCTCCCTCTGCTGGTGCTTCATCCCATTCTCAATTCACACCAACATGGAGAGGAAAGATGCTGCAGTGGGGCTCATAACATTTTTGCATTCATCCCTCATGTTTCCCCATCCAAACACATCAAAGTTTGCATATCTCTCCGAACCCACTCCCATTCTCTGCCAATCAAACGATCCTATCCAGGCCCTATACAGGTTTACGACATGCACCAATTCACTGTTTCATACGAACATCGCTGTCTTCAGCAGGCGGACACCAGAGTTTTGGATGGTAATTTGTATGAGGTTTAGTGATGATAGATGTAGTAATAAAATCAATTCTCTTGCAACGAGTTAATATGACTGTGCGATCTTATTTATTTGAATTTTAAAGGTTCTCAGTTTCATTTTCTGATTTAAAAATGCTTTTCTTTCTCTTTTTCCTTTGATTAATTGGAAGGGGGAACAAGATATTTGAATCTAGAATATGACAAATCTATACATGCCTAGGGCATAGATAACAATAGATGGAGCATTATTGACAGAAACATATGCCAATAGAATAGCAAACGGCAATATTTGCAAGATTATTAGCAATTGGCCAACTATTACGAAAACAAATTAGCGAAATATTGTTTTCAAGGGGCACATGCATCACTTATGCTTTCCACTAGTTCTATAAAACGTACAAGTAATTCACACCATGCACACATTTTTCATAAATTTCATTTCATTGTACTTATATTTCATTTCCAATTTCTCCTATCATTTAAAAAAAGAAAACAAAAGAAAAATAAAAGCATTAGATGCAGGAGCACAAACAAATGAACATTAAAAGCATACCTATTGACAGCAAAAAGTAATGCCTTGCATCCTCCGGAGCTTGAGCTGCAACAATGGCAAGTGGTATTACAAAATGGAGTGATGCCTTCTCATGCACATGCCATCCAAAAAGAAAACCACAGGTATAAGCATAGGCTATCCATCTAATAATCATCTGTGGTTGTGGATTCTTCCAAGCCTTGAAAAGGCAGGGAGATAAGGCAAGAAGAACCATTATAAAGGTCACAGAAGGTGTGATCTGCATATTAACAGAGAAAATGAATGCTTTGATGGAATTTTTGAATAAAGATAAAGTAAAACAGTATAACTAAAAGTTGTCTCAGTCATAAATTTCAAATGACCAATTACCAGGCTCAGTTGCAGATTCAATTGAACAATAGCACCTACGAAATTGAATTAGCTAAACTAGAAGGTGGGAAATGTAAAGCTAATACTATGCAGTATGACACCGGGACGTTGTTTGGTCACCAATTGTGACGAGATTACTAACCCTACTATGGTGAAAATAGTCATGAAACTCACCTTGGTTGGCTAGACCAAGGATATTGTCCAAAAATAGTCATGTTATCCACCTTGGTTGGCTAGGGCAAGGATATTAACTAAGCCTCTTACTTTTGAAAAGAGTTTAGAGGAAATAAGCACAAAGCTTATATTAGAAATCACTTCATTTAACTTGTGTCAAAAGAAGCACATGGATACATATTTATAATAGTAGGGGAAGGAGAAGCTTCCCTAGCTTTTCCATATGAGACTGGTAAGGCACCCTAACTTTAGCATATAAGGCACCCTAACTTTAGCATATACACATGCTCTGCATCATTCTCCCCGAGTTAGAAAAAACTTAGTGTTTTTTCTACCGAATCATTTTCTCCAAACTCATACTAGGACAACATTAGGTTCACCAATGATGACGAGGTTACTAACCCCACTATGGTGAAGATAACATGTTGATGATGCAATAATGAAAAGCCGTTGATGTTGATGCACCAATTGTAGCTACCACAATAAGAAACTTATAAAATAAAAAGGAAAGTAATGATGTTACCAGAAACTTCGTAGTAGATGAATGTACTACTAACGATGACCCATACACACAACAAAACCACTCACAAAGAAGCCTCTCGAACCAAGTAATTTTAACATGAACAAGATGACCTTGCTTTGATACCAAACTGACGTCAAGACGTTGTTTGGTTTACCAATCGTGGTCAAATTACTAACCACACTATGGTGAAAATAGCCAATGATGAAGATGGTCATCATCGGCATGCTATCTTCACCGTAGTGGGATTAGCAACCTTGTCACGGTTGGTGAACCAAACGACATCCCGGTGTTAATTTGGTAGTAGAGCAAGGTCATCTTGCTCAAGTTAAAGTTACTTGGTTTGCGGTAAGTTCAAGGGACTTCTTTATAACGGTCTTGCTATGGGTGAGGGTCATCATTAGTGTCATTCGTCTACTACAAAATTCCTGGTAACATCATTCCTTTCCTCTTTATTTTACAAGTGTCTTTATTGTGGTGGCTACATTTGGTGCATCAACATCAATGTCTCTTCATTATTGCATCATCTTCATTATTGGCTAGTTTCACTATAGTGGAGTTAGTAACCTTGCCATGATTGGTGAACCAAACAACGTTCCAGTGTCAATTTGGAGACTAAGGTTTGGCAGAAGAAAACACCGATCTCTTTCCAACCCAGGGAAAATGATGCAAGAGCATGTATATATGCCAAAGTTGGGATGCCTTACAAGTTCCATATGAAAAAGTTAGCAAAGGTTCCCTTTCTCCCCTACTATTATAAATATGAACCCATGTACTCTTTTTGACACAAATTGAATGAAGTGATTTCTAACATAAGTTTTATGCTTATTTTCTCTAAACTCTCTTTAAGAGTAAGAAGTTTAGTTAATATCCTGGTCCTAGCCAACCAAGGTATTCTTGGACAATATTCTTGGCCTAGCCAACCAATGTGGGTTAGTGGGGTTAGTAACCTCGCCACATTTGGTGAATCAAACGATGTTAATTCGTGGTAAGTTCAAAAGACTCCTTTGTAAGTGGTCTTTTGTGGGTGCACTTCATCATTAGTGCGGTTTGTCTACTGCGAAATTCATGGTAATGATATTCATGGTAATATCATTTCCTGATGCCAAACAGGTGCTGATTTTACGTTATCAACTTGTGGTTGCCAATTTTCCATTTGAACAATTTATTTAGATTCTATATTTTCATTCTTAGATAATGGATAAGGATCAACCAGTGATCTATTATATATTTTCAACAAGATTTTTCAAAAGTGGATTTAGACCAAACTTGAACCTAAACATTTCAAGTATGGGAATAAATATTTATGAATAATTCGATAATAGATGACGCAATATGGTCCAACACACTTCATTAGGATAGACTTTGACACCATCTTAAGTAGATTTAGACCTAATCAACCTACAAAACTGGTTTACAAGAGGTTTGCAATCAGTCATATTATAACTTGTTATATCTCTCACAGATGTGAGATGTCCGACAAAGATTCAAAGTGAATTTCTAATCTATCAATGGCTAGGTCACAGTGCATGATTACAGGGTTGAAGAAATGATAAGACATCACCCTACCTCTCTTCGTACTAATGAAGTGCATACAGCAAATAAGGCATTTCAATCATCTGTTTTGGTATAACCATATAAGCATGTGATCAGCTTAACCAGGGTCATAAAATCCCTATATGTTCTTTGTTATTTGTTTTTTGGTTTAATAGCAAACAAGCTTATTCAGAGAATTAAAAACTCATATTACCTTAGGTAGTACAGAAAATGGTGAGGAATCCCCCACTAGACCAGCAGTGAACGAAGCTGCTGGCATCTGGATATCAAACCCAAGTTTTCTTAATATGAAAGCAAGCCCTTTATCTGCCATAATATAGAATACCCAAAAATTTGGGGCCCAGTATGCATGGCAAAGCCCCCTGCCAAATGGAAACAATCGTCGAATGACTTGTTGTATCTACAATTTATAATTTGAACAACCAATAAGAATATCAAAATGCAAAGGGTGCAAATGAAATATCTTCACTTTTACACAGTAAAATGAAGTAATACAAGAATTTATCAGAAGGCAACTAAACTTGTTGCCACTCACTTGGGCATGCAAAGTTGGACATTCGTAATTGGTAACATTATTCTATTCATGTAGTATTCTCGTAATTGGTAGCATGAATAGATTATAAAAATGAAAAAAAAAAATGTTCTTTATACAACCTTATAGGCTATGCAGCACACCACAACCTAAACATATAAAAATACTCTCCTTTTAATATGATTTTCATGGCTATACCAAGCATCCAATTTTGTTAAAAAAAATATATATATCAATTTATCATTCTGCATTTCTGAAAAATCAACAAACACATGAAATTCTTAAACTTATTGAACAAATAATAATAATTTGAAATTAGTTAAACACAGTGATTTATCAGAAGCAAGGGGAAAACAGCATGACATATGGTGCACATAATGACCATATGAGTTCAACATATAAAAGTCATATTTACCTGGCCAAGGTAGAAAAATGGTCCAAAAGCAGATGCAAACACTGCTGTAACCACTCCTCCCATAATAAAAAGTCGACTGAAGCCTCTTATCATTCCACCCCAAACATAGTGTCTCAACAAATAAATAAAATAGACTGGTGCTGCCACTGCAAACAAATGTTTAAAGCACAAAAGAACAGCAAAAATACACCCACCTAACAAATCCCTTCCTTCCTCCAAATATGAAAGTGAGAGCAACAAAATCCCAATGAGAAATCCATTGTACTGAAAATGCACATGGTCCACTATAAAAAGCATTGGTGACCAAATAATCAATGACCAGATCAACTTCTGCTTTTTTGAATCCAGATTTCGAGTAAGTCTGTAAACCCCATAAAGAAGAGACAAATCAGAAAGTATTACAGTAACTCTTTGGAAATAAACCACCTTGTTTGAGCTATAATTCAGGCCCTCTTGAAGATGCACAATTTGGGGATCAATGAGGTGAGCAAAAATAGATAGAAAGCGTTCATAATAGGCAAAGAATGGTGGGTAATCAAGAGTCCATGGACTTGTCTCATCAAAGTACCACTGGGAAAGAGGGAGGGAGTGGGTCAAAGCCAGCCAGTTGCGATGCACCTCAAAATCTGTACTACGGTAGGATGGGAAAAGAAGAATTTTAATGCAGGCAGCTACAAGAAAGAACCACCAAAGAGTTCTTTTGGGGCTCTGAGAATGATGAACTTCTTTGAAGCTTAGTTTCTCTTCTCCCATGCCAGAAGTTGGGAGTGCTAAATGGTAAGAGGAATATAGACGTTGTATTTAATGCAGAAACCGAACAAGGCTATTTTTGACTACTCAAATAGAAATTGCTCAGTTTTCAACCCAACATGGAGACTGCTAATGGAAATTGTGCCCTTTAGAACTTCCTGCACGAAAGTAAGCATAGTCACTGAGAAAGCTTATGGGAGTACCCTTGACGCCAATATGATTGAAAGATGAACAAAGAGTATTTGCATAAAACTGTTAAAAATCTTTAGTCAACTCTGTCATGGACATATCTATTATTAACAGGTACAGACTGATTATTAGATTTTGTAGCATTTACAGAAGGTAAAACAATTGAAGCAGGCATGGAAACAAATATACAACCATGACCAGTGTTCATTCTTTCACAAAATAAGAACTATTATTAGAGAAAAGAAAAACAAAGAATTGGTAGGAAGGATAAGAAATCCTCCATACCAGAAAACCTAATTTAGAAACTGAAATAACAACAAAACTCAGGACTCTAGAGAAACAAGGCTGCTAAATACTTATAGTCCTCTGCATATTGGAGATGAAGATGCCTCTATAAAAATCCATGAGCATACCACCAATAGGCACAAATAAAATAATCCTGTCAAAAGAATAGATCAAAAGGGCAAATAGATTTCCTAGGAAATCTCAAACCATGTTCACCATAGAAGTGTAAAACTTTCAGTCGATGATTTTAGCTTCCTTATCCTTAACAAAATCATAAAATAAAGTTAGTAGAAACAGTTAAAAAGTTGTATAACCCGCCCAAAGTTCCACCAAGACAAGTAAACAAACTATTACATCATAACCCTTTTAATATCCATCCTTTGATAAATTTTCAGTTCCTCACAGAAGTCAGAAACATTAACCAACCATATTACATTCCACAAACCTTTACATAAATATCAAAGCTAGAAAAGTAATTCACTCTCACCCATGCACTCAATTGAGAACTCTAGGCTAGCTGTAGAATCTCAAATTCTGGGTATGAATGTCCATTCACTATTACCTATTGCCAATTTTCCAAGTGACAACAAATTCTAATCTTATTCAATATGTTACTGGATTCTCCCACCCAAAACTAATTGACCAACTTACATTTACTAACATATGCGTCTTCTATAATATCCTATCTCCACTAATGTAATTACAGAACAAACTAACTACCTATAACAACTTCTCGAACCATTTTAACTAACAAGGTCTATTTGAAGCTGACTCGCTGGGTCATTTTCAACAAACAGTGGTAACGGATTCCACATTTGACTTCTATTTATCAATAAATTTATCCAATGCTGATGCCATATACATGTATAGTTTCTTTGAAGTCAAATTCAATATTGACTTGAATGTCGCCCTCATTTTTTCCTTCTAAAAATGCATGCATTGCCATCACCTTTTTCCAATTTATGTGTGTGTATACACATACAACAAATCACTTTTTTGCCATATAGCTTCCTAGCTAGTGCTAGTTGGTCTGTAGTTACTTTTCAATCAATGAAGAAACACCAAATGACGCTCCCAAGATCATCAAGAACTTTTTCATCTGATTTTGAAATTGCTTACAATTTTACCGTTTCAAAATGAGAAAAAGGAGAAAGGAAAGAGATATCAGCTCCAAACGAAAGTGACAAGGAGTCCCATTGATGTACTGGATGATGGGTACCAATTGAGAAAATACGGGAAAAAATAGTGAAAAAATAAAATAAAATGCAAATCCAACATAGTTTGGTGAAATCCAACACACAGCCTCTAGATTATAGAGATGAAATGAAAATCAATGACATTAAAATTAAAATCGACGAAACAAAGAGGAAACACAAACTGAATCAACAAACCGTAGATTAAATAGAAACACCAAACCTTAGATTAGGGAGACAAACCTAAAATGGACCGCCGAGAGAGAAAATGACCTTGATCCGAGACAGAAAGCTTCTGAACTTTAGCGAGAGTGAGAACGAATGCGATCTGAAGTGAGGAGGGAGCGAGAGTGTCCGTGAGAGAGAAACCGTAGGCGCGTTTAGGAGAGAGTTTCAAATTTAGGGTTTAGGGTTCTAACTCCCAATCTTCATCTCTATTATCTTCTTCTTCTACTTCCTTCAGCTACTACCACTTCCCTTTCAATTTCAATTCTCTCAGCACCATTGATGTTTTTTTCTTTTTTCCTTTTGTTTTTACCTTAGTCGCCATTTTTGTTTTTTGTTTTTTTTCAGTTATCAACTGTTAATTTATTTATTAAAAATTATTTTATTATATTGTTTATATTAATTTTAATTTACTATATTATTCAAAAACCCTATATCCATGTGGTGAAATTTTGCGTGTGCATCTATCTACCCTTTGGCGCATTAAAGGTAAGTTTATTTAACTTTCTCAACAACTTTCTTGCTTTCTGGAGGAATTTTTCTGGTTTCGGCCAAAGGTTTCATGAGTCTTTTTTATATCAAATACCTTGGTTGGGAAAATCATTATTCAATAGCTTTTATCCACAAACCCATGATTCACCTCGTTTACTTTTGTGCAAAGCATAGGAAAGACACCAATATTTTAAGGTTTAAGGATTTGCAAGGGTAAGTAAGTACGCACATGCTTCCTTAGATTACTTCGCATGCGTTGCTTTTTGTCATGAACCCCAATAATTGATCCTTAAAGAACACAGAGCAATGAGAGGATCCACTGTTCTCAAATGAAAATTGCTCCACCATGTACGACCCGACAACAAGCATATGCACATTACATGTTTGATGAATAGTTTTAAATGTTTAAGGAACTTTTTCTTACTGATCTTATTTATTTGAAATAGAAAATGATATTTTTTTATAAAAATCTCTGAAAGAGAATATAACATTACTTTGTTACATTACGGATCAGCTAAAGATCAAAAGCCAAACACATACACAATTACAAATTACGAGGATGTTTGCAACCTCTGATGAATCAGGTATGCAACGGGTCAATTAGAGTTCCATTGTTGAAGTTGATTCCTTCATCTTGAAATCCGTAGTTGTAGTTTTGATACAGAAAAATTTAACTTCGCATCAATCCTTACAACTTACAAAAGAAAGCAACGGAAGAGAAAAACCAAGCAGCACACACTTTATTTGCAGAGGAGAATGATGAAGTAAGGTCTTTATAAAGCATTTTGGAACTTTAAACACACAAAGCAGATACAGCTTCTCACGCGACAATCACTGTACATATGACATCTGAGGCCCTTGATTCGATTTGGTATCCCACCATTGATGAACATAAACACCATTGCTTCTAAGACCCTTGTAAATATCCAAGCAGTGTTCCCTGCTGCTCTTAGTTTCATCTTTACCATCTTCACTTTCTGAGCACCCCAGAAACAACTCATGAACAAAGCATAAAGTTCCACTCTCAAATATGTCAGCAAGGAACTTCATTTCAGCATCCCCAACATTCATCTTCAGAACCACAAAATCAGCATACTGAACTGTTTCTTTAAACCACATGAGGAAATCAAACTCTTCCTCTCCCAAAAGCGGATCCATATCAACATTGTGTGCAAGTGCAACCCTCCCAGCCAACCCCGGGTGATATACAAAGGTGACACGAGGCCTTTTCACATAGGACAACACAGAAGCATTATAATGCACAAAATACACACTGAAAGCCTTAAGATGAATGGGATAAGAAGGTGGGAACCAATCACTGACATCCACATCTGCATTAACCAACTCCTTCACGCCAATATCAATGTACACCATCCTCTTCCTACCAGAAACGTCTACTAAGTTTGGCAAATAGGAAACACTTCTCTCATACTTCACTTCTTGTCTCACTCTTTCCTCCACAAGAGGCTCCATTAACCCCACCAAGGGCTTGGTGAATGCAACGCTAGCACAATCTTCTGGAAGTACTCGATTATAAAAAAGGGTGGTTGAGTTTGCGTTTGTGTTTGTGTTTTCAGATGTTTTCTTGAAGACCACAAGGCTGAGTTCATTAACATAACCCACATGCACAACAGTGGAAGATGTGATCAATGAAGAGACTGAGGATGAAGAAGAGGACCCAACAAGCAAGACCCCGATTCCACCAGGCTTAAGAATGCGCTCAACTTCAAGAACCAGCACCGCAGGGACAGAAACCTGGTCCACATCCTTGGAGAGCACGAAGTCAAAGGACGAGTCTTTGTACTCAAAGTGCGACGCAAAGTTCTTATTGTTGGGGGAGAAAAAAGCGTGGTTGTTGAGAGCGGCGACAGTGGAGAATCCTAAGCGTTGCATGGTGGAGACAACGATGTTGGAGCCTTGTCCAATGCAGAGGGTTTTGGCGCCATAGTTCAAGAGTCGTTTAGACTTCAGAATGGCGATGACAGTGGAAACTAAAGTGGTGTGGTTTTGGCATTTGATGGAATCAAAGGAACCCCAGAAGGTGTTGAGGATGCGGCTCTGGAACAAGTAGGAACCAGCGTTCAAAGTGGTGTTTTGGGAAAGCGAATCTGAGTCATGGACGCAGTCATCGTAGGTCTTGGGAGTCAAAGATCCCAACTCGAGGTTGGGTAGGAAGCGAACGAGGGAAACAAGGGAAATAGCAGAAGCGAGAAACAGCGCGCGGAAGAAGACTTGGCGGGCTAAGGAGCCGGTGAGAGCGTGGAATTTGGAGGCCTTTGAATCCATGGAAGTGTTGTTACAGATGAGCGTGAGATGAGAGATAGTTTCTGAAAGTGACAGTGACACAGAATCTGAGAATGAACTATGGAACACAAAGTGTAAGACCTGGAAAAAGGATTATTTGAGGCATGAAGACCCTTTTGTCTGGTTTTTCAGTTAAGGAACATTTTGCTTTATGTGTGATATAATTTCATCACCCAGTTAAGAGTTAAGGAAGTTTTTGCTTGTTTTGAAGAAGATGTTGAAGGAAGGGTCAAAGTGGGGGAGGAACCAACATATAGAATAAGGTAGGACACAGCACAGTGGCACGCACTTTCCGATGTGGGGACCCTTGTATCCTAGATTTACGTGTCACCGTATAGAACTGACTCCCTTATTCTCGTGCCGAACATCATAAATAAAAATATCAATATAAATTTGTAATAATGTAGCTTAGTGTTTATTTGATACTATTTTAATAGAGATTCCTTTTTTTGTCCTTTAACTTGTGCTCTAAGATCACTGACAGCTTTTGTTTTAACAAAGGATTAACAGCTTGAAGATTCTTAGAGAGATTTAACGAGGATTTACCAATTTACTTACAAAAGAATTAAAATATAAAGTATTACAAATTTTTCTGAATAGTTATAAGATGAAAAATCGATCTTTAAGTTAGTGGAAATAATTGAGTCACTTATACAGAAGCTTACTTGAAAGTGAAATAAGAAATTTGGCAACTATTGGGGAAATAAATTGGAGGACACCCTGTAAGGTGCAGTGCATTATCGAAAACTTTATTATTGGATTAGAGAAAGGCTAAAAGAAAATGTAATGTGCTTTTGAGGGATCTTTTTTCCAAAATCACAGGGCTGATAGTGAACATTGAACTAATTTAATAAATAACATTAGCAAAGCCACACTATCTTTAGCTGCCTCCATTTAAGTTGGGTTGAAAATAAAAGGATTCATACCCAAACAAAATAGCATGACTTGCACAGAGACCCTATATCCAGGTTTGAATGTAACTATAAATAGAGGGGTTGTAGTCACTTGAGTTGTACTTTTTATTTGACTATTGTGAGAATCTGGAACCTATTCCTTTCATTTCTTGTGAAATGAGTCATAAAAGAGAGAAGTTTATCAAAAAATTTGAAAACCAATTCACTCACCGGCTTCTTTAGCAAAACCACTCATTCTTTTCTAACATATTAATCTTTTATAATTTGAACTTGTTCTTATTAGGTCATGCCTTCAAAATTTACTCTAAGTAAATTTCTTCCCTTATTTCCATTTAGGACGTCAATTGTTGACTTCACACAATAATTACAAAAATAAATGAAAGTAATTATATTATGATAAAAGTTTCTATACACAATGTCTTGATATAATGTACTCCAAAGAATATAATTAACAAGACTCTATATAAACCTAAAAATAACAAAAATTATTGTAACAGTCTACAATAATATAAAGAGTAAATGGTACATAGTTTAACTAAAACTCAAAATTATTAGACACTTTTTAGTAGACAGATTTTTACCTTTCATAAAACATTGTGATTTAAAGCTAATACATGACCTAAAATACAAACAATTTGTACTATTTGTAAAGTTTTACTTATAATAGAATTTTAATTATATAAAGATATAAAAAATCCCAAATCGCATTTTCAACATATTACATTGATAATGACTGAAATAAAACTTGAAAAAATAGATCATGTACAACACATGTTTCTCACCATCTCTTTGTAAACAAGGAAACACATACTCTGTAAATAGATTAAGAAAACGTGACATTGAACTGTAAATTAAGGGTAAATGTATGGAATTGTAAGCTAAACCCGCTTCTTTTATTTTGTTTTTCTTTATTTTATTATTTGACTGTAACATAATCAAATCAACTCATTCTTCAATATGTTAGATAGATAGCAATATCGAGCATGTGAAATATAAATGAAAAATATATATCATGTTAATTGATTTATATATAAATGAAAGATCAAATAATTTTAGATTAATATAAAATTTTGTATGTATAATTTATGTGAAAATATATAAAAAAATATTCAATTAAAACATATTAAATTTAGTAAACAGTCTATATAAGATTTATTAACTTGTATCTACTTGTTTATTTTATAAAGGGGAAGCAATAATATATAAGGTATTTAAAAAATAAAAAATCATAATTATATCTTAATCACTTACTTCGTCTAAAAAAATATTAATAGAAGTTAGAAACCCAAATGAATTTATTAACAATTTAATTAAATTTTAAGTATTTTATAAATTTGATTATTTTTAGTTGTGTTTTTCTTATAAATCTTTAATTTATTACGTGTTTATAATTTTTTTTATTTTTTTCTAAGCATATTTGTCATTGATTTATATTGTCAACAAGATGATGAAACTGGTACTTTCATTTCCGCCTCTCCAACTAACAAATTAACTTGCTACCTCCTTTCCCAATATTAATCAACTTGCTACTTTCCTTCCTAAATTATTTAACTGTACTTCCTTCTTTAATAGTAGTAAGTTGACCTAAAAATTGAAGAAGATTGGAGAAGAAATGAAATGAGTTCTAGACTAAAAACAAAAGTAATAATTATATCACTTTATTAACAACAAAATTAAACCAAAAAAAATACTTAAATAAAAATAAAACAATATTTCTAATAAAAACTTAATTTAAAATATGTAAATTTGGAAGTTACTTAAAACTTAATTAAACTTTTATTAATTTATACTTATTTAACAAATTTCAAATACCTTTAATACACTTTTTACTCACAAGAAGGAAGTTAGTATTTACCTCAAGTGTATTCTAAAAATTGTGATTACAAACGTAAGTATATTTTAAAAAAGAATGGTTATGTCTTTCAAAATAAAGCAAGTCTAAGTTAACAAATTCATATATACGATACTTATTATATTATTTATGTAAGATGCTTTAAATATACTTCAAATAATTCCCAAGTTTAAAATAAAATAAAAAATCTTCAAGTAAAAAATTTATTTAATATTTTTAGTAAAATTATTTTCATTAACTTTTAGAATATTTTAGAATGTTGAAGCACGTTTTATCAAATTTTAAAATATTCAATATTAATTAAAACAAAATATATTTAATGTTTAAAAAATATATATCAAATACAAGTAGCAGAAGATTTTAAAGGTATGGTTATGATGTTGTTATTGCGGTAAGTCTACTTGCACTAATTAAAATGTGTCCCACTTGAGTGAATATATGTGCTATGTTTGTCTTCCACCACAGATAATAAAACAACACAATCAGCACATTGACTTTTTAGATTTCCACTTTGCACAATATAACTTTAAATCTATCATTCATATTTTATTATTATTGTTATTATTATTAGAATTTGGCTTCCTGTAACGGTTACTTTTAGAAACTAAATAAACCTTATAATAATCTTAAATCATTAAGTAAGTTACACAAATGGAAAAAATCATTTAAAAATTTATATATTACTCACTTAGTATAATAAAAAAATATCTTAGGAAAGAGAATGAAAAAATTAACTTCTTAAAATATGAAAAATTATATTATTTCCTCTCTGAAAACAAGGTTGGGAGGTTAGAGTGTTGTTGGAACTTAGCTGGATATAATATTAAAATAAAATAAAATAAAAAGACAGTGACCAATACATTAAGAAAATGATGAGGCATGTTTGTTTGTTAATTTTGATGTATATATTTAATGTTAATAACATAATAAGCGAAGAACTCTATTAATCTATTTCCTATTTGCTCCAACAACAAAAGAGTATTTCTTATTTGACTTCGAGCTTCAAACAATAAAAACAATAATAAAAAACAATAAGAATAATGTTTTAGGCGGCCATATCCATATATTATGATAATGACTGATGATAACTGTGCACCTTAATTATAAAAATAGAAAATAATTAATTTGATATATAACATGATGAAATAAGTAATAAATAAATAAATAAATAAATAAATAAATAAATATGATATAATGATGTTTTTTGTAATATGATGTGTATGACATGTATTATGTATTAAATTGGAAAATATGAAACATGTCTGCTTCAAGCTTACACCACAACCTGTCTCCATGGTGCCTCTCTTCTCCACTCTTTACTATATTCTCTCTGAGCTTTTCTTCAGCCAATTTTCTTCTTCCATGATCCAGGGAAGGTTTCTTCTAACTTTCCTGCAAAACCAACATTTGTTTGAATTTCAACTCCTCTGCTCAAACCTGTATTGTTTTTTTCTCTCTTTCGGTGGGTGGGTTCCCCACTGAACATGGCAACTGAAGCTGCAGACCCTTCCAACCACAAGAATAACCAAGGCCATGACAACACTGGAAATAGAGCTGAGAACCCAATTCAAAAGGTCCTTCCTTTACTTCTTGTCATGTCTCTTTTTTTTTTTTTTTTTTTTTGTTTTTTTATATTTTTTTTTGGTTTTTTTTTTTTTTTTTTCTTGCTTTGTACTAACTTTTTATGGTTGTTTTCTTGACTTGAATTGAAGGTTGTGTTTGTGGGTGTTCTGTTTCTGCCTTAATTTACTTTCTTGACTTTTGTTTATCTATCATTGCTCATAGGTAAAGGATGTTCGTGCATGGCTAATTGGTTTTGCTGTCTTTACATCCTTAACTGCTGTTAGTAAGCCAACATACTTATGTGTTGTTGTACATGTAAAGCTGAAATATGAATTTATAGAAGAGAGGGGCATTTGGGTTCTAGTAAAGGATGAAAATTTGGTTTTGAAAATTTCCCAAGCAGAAAATTTAGATTTAAAGTAAGCTTTGAATTTGGATTTTGAATACAGCAGACAAAGATATTGCAAGCTATGTTGCCCTTCATAATTTTTGTTAACATGCTCAGATGTTTCAAGCTCTCCAATTGAGTAACTTGTATTTTCCTGCTCAAAAATGAATTATTTCGTACCAATTGGGGGAAGATCTTTGGCACTGAAAGTTGTATGATCCCCGAATTATCTTTCTGAGACGTTTCTCTCCATATTTATGTATTGTGGAATTTCATCTGTTATAGAAACAAGTTCAGAAAATGGTGATTTTCACCGTTGTATACTTTTTGTTTGTAAAAATTGGTGAGTCAACACCTAAATATTTTCAAATAGTATAGTGCTTATGACTACTATGATTTGCTCAAATTTTTACATTTGTGAAAGCTGCTACATATTTTCGTGAGTGCCAATTGTTTGATGAATTGTATGGTTGCATTTTACTAAGCCCTCTTGCGAAGTTAATCAAGTATTAAGAGTATTAGAATTCAGTTTACTAATGCACAATATGCTTAAGCACTTCCTTCTAAGAAGGGGAAAATTTTGAACAATGTGATATTCATTGAAAATTTATTAAATTGAAACCCTGATTTAAACTAAATTATCCTCAGGCTAAAACTACATGTTTCTGATATATTTGTGTATCATTAAGGTTTATTACCTTGCAATTCAATGAGTAAATCTTTTCCTTTTCTACTCATAAGAAAATTTTTCTTCTGCTTCTTTATACATAGGGTCCAGCATCATCTGAAATAACTGAGGAATTCCCAAGAGATCAACACAGGACAAGGCAAAACCTTATCGTGGATATACCTGCTATATCTCAGGAGGAACAAAAAGAAGATTATGTGAGGATAAACATGCCTCTAACTCCACCTCCAAGAAGAGTGATTTTTTCCCCCTGTCCAAGTCCTGTTTATCCAAGAAGTAAAGAATCCCCAGGTCCCTCGTCATCAAAAAATAGATCAAATATTAAAACCTTTCTTCCCAAACTCAGTTTTAAATTTCGCAACACAAGTTCGGAGATTGAAAAGGCTGCTTTCCTAGCACTTGGAGGATCAGCTACAGTGGCACCAAAAAAGCCTTTTCTTTCAAGGACATTATCCCTTGTCACACCTAGAGGGAAGAGAACATCATCCTTACCTGTAACCCCTATTGCTCATTCAAATCCTGGGTCTGTACATGGTGGGAACATGGCTTATGCAGAAACAGTTGTGAGTAGCTTGACAATTAACGCAACATGTTACATTGTAATTATTATATATAGTTAATTAGCATATTGAAAATAGAAATGGTTAAAATAATTGTGAAAGTAACCCGTTCTTCCTTGGATATTTGTAGTGATGCTTTGTATTCATGAAACCAGGTTTTCTGTCATGATTGTATGCGTGTTGATAAAATAAAGTAACACGTGTGTTTTCTCTAAACTGTCAGTTTTTTTCTTGGTTGATGAATGGACCAAACTTGAAAATGCCAAACAGATGTTAGCTTGCATCATTAAAGATTGTTCTTTCAGAAATGGTTTTGCTTTAAATTATCATTTCGATTTTTTTTTTCTAACATGGTACTTCAGATTTTATGCAACTTATCCTTATATTTGAATATGTCATTGGCATCATTATAAAAAATTTAGGATCCATTAAACCTATTTGTACACTTAACAGATTTTTCACACACAGCAATAAGAAGTAACACGTAGTTCTCTTTTAATTAACATTTTGAATGATGGTTTCGTTTCATTTTGCTTATGCTAGAGTTGACTGAGCTGATTTGTTTTGCTTCCTATAGTCATCTAGAGTTCCTCTGAAGTCTGCAACACTACAGTTTGATATGTTAAGGCTATAAAATAAAAATTCTACATTATGTTCCAAATCATCATTAGACATTTTTTTATCTCTGATAATTTACTCCTCACTTACATGATTATATCTGATTTTTACCTCATTTTACAGGAGAATGAAATGAAATTACCAATTCATCGTTCCCGTTCAGTACCTATGCTTAACAAAGAAGGTAACTCACCCGTACCTGGCATGTTTCGTATAGTTCGGACCACATTACGATTGGATGATAAAATTGCCACAACACCTATGACGTCTCCAATTCATGATACTGGTAATATTTCTTTTCAAAATTGCTTTATGAAAGATATGTTAACCTTAGAATCTTAAACAATGTGTTATGTATCTTGATTAAACTGAACTATATGCTAGAAGGAGATGGAGAGATTTTTGTTTGTTATATTCATTATGACTATCAATTGACAACTGCAAATGGCTGTAATGCTCAATTCCAAGTATTTCAAAGACGAGGAACAACATATTATTTACAAACTTCTACATTATTGGTTAAATACGGATCTCACCGGAAAGGGAGCAGGGCTATGTGTTCAGTGGGACTCACAAAATTCCCCCAGTGATACTGTATTGCTGGCAATTGCTTTTTTATGATTTAGTATGTTTGTATCACTGATTAAAATGCAAAATATAATTTGCTTTCTGTATATGACACTGATAATATTTTGGGTTTGGTTATTCTACAAAATAGATTTATAAACTGAAATTATTTTGCTGACTCAATTGCTAGGAACTCTTACGTGTTTCCTTTCTCATCGTACTCAATCTCCTGCTTCAGCTGTCTTAACTGTTGGCTTTGACAATGTTGCTAATTTCAAAATCCAAAGATATCCGTTATTGGCTTGGACCTGTAGATTAAGTTCCTTCAGTGACAATTTTATTTATAAGAGTGTTTTGTTTCAGTTCAAAATGAGGATGGCGGTGAAGATATTCCTGAAGAAGAAGCTGTTTGTAGAATTTGTATGGTTGAACTTGGAGAAGGTGCTGATACTTTTAAATTGGAGTGTAGCTGCAAAGGTGAGCTTTCATTGGCACACAAAGAATGTGCACTCAAATGGTTCACCATTAAAGGTAATAGAACATGTGATGTCTGCAAGCAAGAAGTTCAGAATCTACCTGTCACTCTTTTACGAGTTCAAAACGGTCAGGCCCATAACATACTGGGGGCAGAGGCTTCTCATTACAGGTAAGGTCAAACTAGATTCCTGTGCTTGAATAGTTTTTGTTTTAAGGGGAGGTAGAACTATTTAGATCATTTGATATAATATTATGGCTCAGCACTGTTGGCCCTGTTTCATTGACAAGCTTCAATGCTATACTATTATAAAGAAGGTGATTGTTAGTTACACTGATAGACTATACATAAATTTGATCTAGGGAAAGCTTTCTAGTTTGCCTTGACTCCCATGAGACTCGCATAACTTGATATCAATTTTAGTGGTATCATAATTCTTTTGGGATTTAGAGAAAGCCTAACTTTTTTTAGCCATTTCGTTGACTTCCTTTCAGTATGTTTTCCAACGTGATACAGCAGAACTTAACGCAAATTTTTTATAGGGTTTGGCAGGATGCTCCCGTTCTTGTTGTTATCAACATGCTGGCTTACTTTTGTTTTCTTGAGCAGCTTCTTGTAAGTTGAATTACTGTTAGATAATATATTCCCTTTAGCCAATGTGAATTCTTGATGTTATCAATGGACAGGTGTCTAATATGGGATCCGGTTCTATTGCCATGTCTCTCCCATTTTCTTGTATATTGGGTCTTCTTGCAAGCATGACAGCTACAACAATGGGTAGGGCTTTTTCTAGTTTTAGACAACTCTGTGTACTGGAACTCCTCCTTTGTTATTATATAATATAAAACTAATTCCTCCAAAATTTTCTTAGTGAGGAGAAACCATGTTTGGGCTTATGCAACTGTTCAGTTTTGTCTGGTGGTTCTTGCTGGGCATCTTTTCTTTTCATTGGTAAGAAAGTCCTTTTGTACCCATAGTTACAGGACATTGTTGTGTTTTGTCATTTTTGGGAAATAACTGTCCACTTTTAGACCAAGTTTTATGAGTCCTATTTTGAATAGAATAATAAAGACCTCGATATAGTTATTAAGCCCTAAGGTTGTCTCACCAAATAAAGTAGTCTTTCAGTTGAGTTTTCCTCAATTATAATGACAACCAGTGCTTTCATTAAGAGTAAAATTGAAAAAAGAGTTGCCTATGGTCTAAACTTTGAATTAGTGTGTAATGTAAAATATAGTTAAGTAATAAGTCTTCTTCATATTCAAAATATTTCTAATATCATGTATTTTCATACATTTGAGATGGCAGGTTCACATGCAAGCTGTTCTTGCTATCCTACTAGCTACACTAACTGGGTTTGGAGTTGTAATGTGTGGAGCTTCTATTCTTATGGAGATTTTAAAGTGGAGGAGGAGACCCCTTGCTCAGTCAAATCAACAGCAAGGTTCCCAAGAGGCAGTGTCCCCAGAACAATCATCTACAGTTGCTCATCAAGCTCAGATTGGTTCTGAACAAACTGAAAGCAATTTGGGAGAGTCTCCTGAACAGAGGAGTTGACAGAATATTTGCTTAAATATATTTTGGTCTCTAAAATATGACCTTTTTTCTATTTTAATCTCCATTTAAAGTTTAATTATTTTTGGTCCCTGCATTATTTACATTTGATACGAGCAATAAGTTTTTAGTCCCTTACAAGTTGCATCGAGGATAAAAAGCACATGTTTTTTTTAAAAAAAAAAAAAAATGAAAGTGTTTAAGTTTGGAACAAAAGAGGTTGTATTTTCAAGACCAAAAATATGTTTAAGCTATTCGCTGAAAGCTGAACGGGCATCACAAAGGTATCTGGTTGTATATAATGTTCATATTGTATAGACAAGTTTGGGCACACTGGACTCTTGTTTTCCTTTCTGGTGCCATGATCATGTATCATGTATGGCATGATTGGCATCCGTTGTTCCCTCATAAAAATTGTACGAGAATTGCTTGATGCCAAGTTGAAGAAAGGTTGATTTTATGCTACAACAATGGTTGAAGTTTTACATTCCAATTTTTGGCCATATATACAGTATATGATTCAGACTTTCCAGAGAACCAGAAAGTGGCAAAAATACTCTCATCTTTTACTCAATTCGAAGCCATTCCTTTTTGCTGCAGTATGGTTGTAAATTTATAGACAGCAACAAAAAGACAAACCAAATATACGTAAATTATCATTTTGGTTCTTAAAAAGTGAGAAAACCATTGATAATTCAGTCTTGCAAAGAACAAAAATTTTAATATAATTCATGATGGGTAGAAAGTGTTGTTATTATATAAGACTATGATATTAATAGTTGGGGGCTCGAAGACAATCAGATATCGTCCTAGTCTCAACCATAAACGATGCTGACCAGGGATAAGCGGATGTTGCTTTTAGAACTCCGCTGGCACCTTATGAGAAGATCTTGAATGAAATCTTTGTATTTGAATAAATACAAATTTAGAGACGAATTTGTGGTTAAGCTATAAAGTAAGACAGATTTAGATATTTGAGAACTAAATCAAAACTCTGGTTTTTTCAAAAACTAACTTACACAGTATTTTCAGAACCAAACATGTTGATTTACCAAACCAGATTAACAGAATTGTGATATTTAACATCTGTAGATTGTAAGGGGCATAGTGTCCTTTTCATGAACGTGAGTGAAAGGAACTGATAATACATTCTTTAATGTGAATTGATAGGCAATATGGGAAATGGTTGAAAAGTAAGTGATAATTGGGTGGCACATCATTAGGAAGTGGGCATGTTTTGTGGAAGTGGCACTTCTATTTCTTGTATCATTGGCTGCGTCCCCAAAGGCTTTATGGAAAAAATGGGATACACGACAATGGTTTTTTTTTTTTGTCAATGTAACCAATCATCTTTCGGAACACTCTCAGAGAGTGAAATCAATGCTCAATTGAATCTAGGGGCACCATATACACACCATTTTGTTAAATTGGTAGTGTAAGAGTTGTGTCAATTCCTGGAATTAAAGAAATAGCAAGTACATATCTAAATATTCCTACCTTTTTCATCTTACTCTTTAAAAGTAGGTTAATATTGTTAATTTTTTGAATTTTTAATTAAAGTGATGAACATCGTTAAACTCTTTCATGGACTGAGTGTGTTTTACCTTGAATTGAAAATATAATTATTGAATGGGATGTAAGATCATCCTATTAAATAAAATAAATCACTCAAATAAATCAACTTTTTTTTATTTCTCAATTTTAAAATTTAACATTTGTAGAATACATATTTTCTTATCAACCACTTTATCAATTTTTAAATTTAACATTTGTAGAATATACGTTTTTTTATTAATCACTTATTTAATAAATTTAGTATAGAAATAACGAATTTCTCCATATTCACATGTAGAATAAAATAAAAGAGATTTAAAAAAATGTACATATAAAATTATTTGTTTTTACGTTGCTAACTATCATTTTTTCAATTTAATCAATACATTTCTTCTTCACAAACATAGTCAAATGTATGACTCCCTTTTAGTATCATTCTTAATAAGTGAACAATTATCTCAATTAAGATCACAACAAAGCTATATTAGCTTAAGTTTAAAATCTATTAATCACTATTTGTTTCTCTTTTACGATAGATTTAACGAATATAATATTAAGCATGTCTTTAGAGAATAGAATGATAAAGTCTATTTCTTGTACAAGCATTTGGTAGGAAACAACCTTTTAAATATCAGAAACCTAATTTAAATTAATTTAATATGCGGATTATAGATTCGAAAGAAAAAAATTCTGATTCAATTTAGATCATAATTTTCTTTTGTACATATTTTGTTTTTGTGAGTTTTCATGTTGGTTGATCAGTTTAAGTGGCAATTTAAAGGTAAAAATTTGTTACCAAATGTAATTTGACAATTATTTAATATATTTTCAAAATAAAAAAATGAAATTTTTTTAAGAATAATTAAAAATCGATGAATTAGAATTACACAAAAATAAGAAATCAAAATTATGGATAATTGAAAAATTTAAAAACTAGGACTAAAAAAATTAAGAACCAAAATTATAGATTTTAAAATATAAGATTCAAAACTATAATTAAGCTTTATTATTATTACAATGACAAAGAGTACATTACTTTTTTTTTTTTTTCAAAATATCAAGAGATCATTAGCAGAAAATGTCTGCAAGCCAGCACACAAGATCCTAAAGAGAGTGATGTGACAGTACAAAATATATCAACACATATCCAGAAAAATTGACGAGGGACTATAACTGACTTTTCTACTAAAAAAATTAACATATCAATTCCCAATATTTGTGGATAAAAAAATTCAGCAATAATATATCAAACACACTAACTCAAAGTTAACAAAATAACAATCCTGGAATTACAAACCCAAAATCAGAAAAATATAGAATACTCATTCTATTATAAAGATAATAGATCAGAGCAGGACGTATTAAATGCGTTTGTTGAAGTTCGTGGTTAGTTAATATTTGGATTACAATTGAAGCAAGCCCGTTGAAGGAATAGATTTGGGAACACTATATAATTGGGCCAATGGACCGCATGGTTATGGAAAGTGCTGTTTGCACCCTCTTTGTTTCTTCTTGCACTTTTATGGGTGTTGAAAATGTTTAAAATGCATGTGTTTTATATTTCTAAACTGTGGAGTACGAAAATATATATTCTGGAATATTGAACTGTATTTCTGAATTTGAAAATACATTATGAATTATGTAATCTAAAAATATATTTTAGATAATATGAAATATATTTTTAGATTTCTTAATTTGAAAATATATATTAGATTACTAAATTGCATAATTTAGAAAGATATTCTATATTAGATAATTTGGAGTACATTTTCTGATTATGTGACTTGAAATTTATTTCTAAAGTATTTAATTTATAATATATTTTGAAATTGTGTAATTTGAAATATATTTTAAATTATATAATTTAAAAATATATTATAGCTTTCCATTTCAGAATGTATTTTTGAATTACATAAATTTAGAATATATTCGAAATTGTATAATTTTAAATATATTTTTTAATTTAAAAATGTATTATAATTGTATAATTATAACACATTTTCAAATTGGTTATCTAAAATACATTTTTGAGTTTTGGACTGCTTAATCTATATATGTAAATTTTTAGATTATGTAATTCTAAATATTTTCATTTCATAAATAATTTATACTTTTGATGCGTAACAAAGAAATATGAAAGTGCTAAAAGAAATACCCATTACTTTTTTGTTTGTCACAAACTCTTGTTGAATAAAAGCAGACCAGAAAGGCAATTGGGCCTCTTTTGATCTTTATCTTTTAGTGAGAGTATAGTTTCTTTTAATCGGGTATTGGTATTGACTAAGGGATAAAATAGCATTTTGAAAAGCAAAGCAAAGAGAGTGCAAAATGATAAGAGATTGTAGAATATAAAGTCAATAGAGCCCAGGCTCTAAAAAACAAAGAGAAAAGGGGCATGAAAGCATCATAGTTAGGAAACAAAGTTGCTAAAAACTTGAAAAAGAAAGAGATTGCTAGGGCCGACTCAGGTCTCAAAAAGCTGGTCATGACAAATACCAATAAAAAGTGGAAATCTTATTAGGGAACTGCCTTTTATTTTAAGCTATCTTTTTCTGTATTTTCAATAACCTTTTGCTGTGCCCTAGCTACCTAGGGCCTACTCTCACTATATATATTAACACAACCAATTCGCCATTGGACAATCTTTCCCACTTCTTTTTAACTCTATCTCTACACTCAACTTAACTTTTTTTAATAAAATCACTTCTTCCAACAATTTAAAACTATATATCTCTAAAGTTATCTTTAGTCTCCACTTTTAAACCATAGGAACAACAACAAAAATTCCACTTCATATATTCAACTAAATTCACCAACTGAATGTATTAAGTTTTTTTCACATGTGCCAACACTATTTATTAGAATAGACAAGTTTATCATTCATGTTGAAAATTTATAGGGATTTGATTTCATGGGAAATAACATTATTGGTATTGGAAAATTGATTGGAGTTTTGTTTTCGAAGAGCTAAATTCTGGTATTTTTTTTATATTTTCTTTTAAAATTCTTTATCGCCTATTTCTTTAATTTTTGAAACAAAAATAGAAAACTTCATCGGAATTCGGTTCACCAGGATTGACTTTTCAAAATCGAATTCTAAACATAAATATTGAATATGTCTATTTCAATAAATAATGTTAGCATAGGTTCATTTGTAGAATTTTTTTAAATAAATTTATTGTGGAAAAAAGCAATGATTAAAGAAAAATAAGAATATTTTCACTAAATATAATAAATTAAATACTTGTATCGACAACTTTATAGAAATAGTAAGTAACATCAATCATGCATGCAATCTCTTCATCTACCAAAACAATTGAGGACCCATATTCCTAAAGAAATTGTCCCAAAAAATAGAAACGAAAGCATTTGTTTCGTAGGTTTTCTTTTCTTTGTGGCTTTGTTATGAGTGGATGTTGTTATTTCATGGTTCTTTAGGATCCACGTTGGCCTCCCAGACATATTATCCTGTTTGGTTATATTTTCAAAGATTAAGGTAAAGTTTTGAAAACAAAAAAGCTATTTACTGTTACTTTTACAAAACGTGGACATAGGTACACAAAAACACAAGTCCTAACCCAGAAAAACAAATGGCTAGGTATAGACTACGTACACTGCCTTTAAATGCCACTTGAGTTTTGGAAGGTTTGAAGGTGTGCTTGGAAATTTTGAGGTTCATAAATGAATGTAAATACCAATAAATGTGTCTTTAGAATTTGGGTTTTCTTTGTTGTAACTTCTAACTAGGGTGAAACAGGTCACATCAAACTTGGGTGAATTTGTCTTTATAATTGTTAAGTTTTAGTTTATACTATTTATTTATTTTAATTATTTTTTAGACAATTATTTATATTTTTCATTTTTATTAATATATTGTTTTTTTAAGTTAGGCGAGTGAGTTGAAATATACAGTATCTCGGAATTAATCCATTTTGCTCCTACCAAAACTGATAGTTATAGGAATATTATAAGTATGGGGTATTTAAAAATGCATTTGGTTACATTTTACTATTTTTTACAAAATTGAAGAAATTTAGTAGTATTTTTATTGCTTTTATTTAAATAGAACACAATTAAAAATATTTAGACATTGTAGATATTTATTGAACATCTTTGATGGAAAATAGATTTCCCAATAATAATGTTTCTAAGAATATCAATCACAGATAATTTAATCCACGAGATAAACGTTCCGTGGAAAATCATCCCACTTTCTCTTCTTTCTTTTTTTTCCTTTCACTTTCTTTCTTTTTCTTTGTTCTTTTTATTTATGCATACATACCATAAATTCCTCCATGTCCCTTCCTTTGTGATAAAATCATAATGTACTTCCACAGAGAAATTCCAAAGTGATTAATGAAAGAAAAATGCACCCAACACACATTTTCTACAGCACACATGAATTCTTAAATATTAAAAATGATTACATTTTATAAGTCTATTATCTTATTTAATACTTTTTAATCAATAAAAAAGGTGTGTATAACGATTGTGTTGCTAGTACTTATCATTTAATCGTTTGAATATTTTTATAATGAAAAAAATAAACCTATTGCATACATCCAAATCAAAAGAAAAAAGATAATAATTTAGCAAAATAAAAGGCATCTCACTATATTCTATTTGGTTTCATCTTTTCTTTTCTTAATTATAAGGAATAATAAAGTTTTTTTTAGTTAATTTTTTATTTAAAATTTATAAAAAAATGACTTTATTAATGTGACAGTCACTTATTTCTCATGCAAGTAAATTTATATCCATTAATATATCAATAATATATATCATATGCATTGATATAAACAAAGTTCTCTTAAATTATAATAATGTCATTAAAACCATTACATAAGTCGTTAAACTTTTAAATATCTCTAAAGCAGAAATTAAAGTTACAACAAGATTAATTAAAATAAACTACACTATTTTGTTTGCAATAAATGATGAGTTGTGTTGTGGAGTGAAGTGAGTGTGTGTGATTGAACAGAAGCAGGGACAGAGACAAGAGAATTTAATACGCCGTTAGTGATGCCGGGGTGTGTAACACTACACAACACATTATGGTTCAGCAAAGCATGAAAAGAAAAATTCTTGGTTTTGCACAAACCAAGATTGCATCGTTTTGGGACACAGATCCAAATTGGAAGCAGTCAAGGACCTACTTTACAGTTACTGTACAGCAACCACGATCTGTCAAGCAATGAAATGTCAATCCATATTCCATATACATTGCTAGTCAAACATCTTTGACCATTCATCTTTCATTCTAATCACCACCACACACTGTACCACTTATTTCCACTTAGCCACTTAGCCACACCAACCAACTTGCACTGCACAAACCTAACAGCACCAAAGCAAATTTCACTGTTTAACCCTGCACTTCACTTTGTCATAGTTATCAGGGTCTACCAAAAAGCTACTCTGCCACCTAGATTCTCGCTACGTAACAAGTACTGTGCTGCCCGCACTTCATATCTACCAAAAGCTTCAGATGAGACTCAATTATTATTGGTCTTGTTAAAATTAAAAATCAATTTTTTGTCAAGTTTACAGTGCCCAAAGGAATCAAAATGTTATCATATTTAATCATCTTTTTCTTTCTTCTGTTTTGTATATTAACATATGTAGGTAAGTAAGGAACCTTATTTTGACGGTCAACAACAACAACAGTGATACGTAAGTGGTAGTTTTCTGCGTTTCACTAAGAATTTCTTTCATTATTTTATGCCTCCCTTCGTTTCTCTCAAGGAAGAGAAGCCAAAAACGATAACATGGTTAAGACAGAAGATTAAACAACAATATAACAATAGGGAGAAACATGCATGACTCGTGGCATTCCATATTCTATTTTCGTTCGAGAAGTGGGTCCCCGCACACTACTACAACACGATCAATCTCTCACAGTGGTAGTACCCCAAAAGCTCAATCAACCTCCCATCAAACCTTCAGGTTTGATCTTATCTTACAGACTCAGAAACCAGACGAGTTCATTGGTTGCTTGTGAAATGGCTCAACCCCATAGGCGAGCCTAAGGAAGCAAACTTTGCAAGTTCTTGGGGTAGGAACTGAGGTCCACCACCTCCTCCTCCTCCGCTGACTCCAAGAAAATCCCTTGTCAAATTGTGCTCCACGGCGCTTGAACGAAGCTTCAACTTCACGGGTTCACTTTGCAACTGCGCATTGGTTTGCATCACGAGCTGGTCAAAACTGTTTGATGAATGCGTCAATGAGGTAAAATCAGTTGCAGCAGTGGTGTTACTTCCCAGCATCATGGCTGCACCGCCGTTGTTGTTGTTGTTATTATTGAGACTGGTAGTTTGTGAGGAAGGTGAGTTGATCACTCCAAAACTACCACTGAAAATGGAAGGGTTGGTGCTTCTGGTGGAACCCATCTGCGCTGCTTTCTGAAGAAGCGCAGTGGCTGACATAGGTGAAGCAGGCTTTGAATTCTTGTTTGGACCCTCAGAGTTATAAATAGACGCCAAGTCCACTACAGTTCCACCTGCTTCCCCTCTTTTACCAGTAGGAAGTGACGACAGAGAAAGACTTGCACTGGTAGAATTAGAACCCGCAGGCACTCCAAAATTAGACACCATCGATGTAGAACCCATCAAAGCGTTAGCCTGAGCCATTTGCACAATATCAGGCAAACCTGAAGAAGAGCATGACGACATGTAATTGGGCCCCACATCGGGACCATTATTGCTGCTGTTAACATTACCATTATTATTCATCTGGGGATTCCCCTGGTTCAACCACAGTGACAAGCTAGGCCTTGGTTGTTCCATTCCATTAAAATCCAAACGAAAACCATGTGAACCAAATTGTGGAATGCCAGAAACATTCTGAAGACTTTGTGCTGCAATTAGTCCATGCCCTCCCAAACCGGGGGAGTTCATCACACTGCCACCTTCTTCACTCTTGAAATTTAGATTTGTTGATGTAACTGAGGTGAGTCTCGCACTCTCTTCTGCCAAGGCATCGCAAAATGCTCTATGAGTAATGAAGCTGTCCTTCCTGTTCAAAATCCAATGGAACCCCATTAATTACCCCGTCTTAACATCCTCCAAAATATACATAAATTTAGGAAGCATTAAATTTGAAACTCTTTGCACCAATCAAAAAACATCGGACTTGTTACATAAATATAGTACTACATATAATTATAAGCACGCATTTATTTCATTTAGAACATTTACAATTGCGACAGAACATATATATTAATTGAATTTACCTGGAGAAGAGGGTGCCACAGTCGCATTTGTATTCTCTAGTGCCACAGGTTTTGGTGTGGGCTTTCCAATCTGATTGGACTGCGTATTTCTTGGAGCATTTTTCACACTTCCACTTCTTCTCGCCGTGCTTTCTGCTGAAGTGCTTTTTGATACCAGTGAGGTCGCCGAGTGCTCTTGCAGGGTCGTGGTGGACGCAGGATTGTTCGGGACAGATATAAACCTTCTTCCTTACCTCTTTGTTGGACCTTTGTCGTAGCTTCCATGGAAGGTTGTGACCCCTTCGGTGAAGCTGAAGGTTTTGGTCTCTCTGGAACCCTTTATTGCATATTTCGCATATGAATCGGTTGGTGGCCATGAGGGTCTTCGGCGAGAGAGCAATGACCTCGGCATCGGGATCTGTAATATGAAAAATTTTGAAGAAAAAAGATAAGCTAACAACATAAAAGTTTATCATGGCGTTATTTGAAGCGCTTTGATCAATGAACGAATGAAGATGAAGTTGATGGTGAAGACCTGGTGTTCCTGGAAGGTTTCTCTTCTTCTTGGGAGGAGGGTTAGGTTTAGGGTTAGGGTTTGTGTTTTGCTCTTGAGTGAAGCCTCCGATGGAAGTGGATAGGGAAAAGGGGTCACCGGGCATCATTTGCATATTAGAAAAAGGGGAAAATGGGGATTTGGGCTATATTGGAATGGGTGGCTAAGCAGTGAGCAGAAGCAAACAGCAAAGTTTCAAAGGTTTCAGACAGTACAAAGAAGAAAACAATGGTTTTGGAGTAGCTAAAGCCAAGAAAAGAACATAAATTCTTTTGGAGGGTACCCAAATTCTTTAAAGAGAGTGGATGGCTTTATATATATCGTTCTGCCCAAAGACAAGAAAAGGCCATAAATGAAAACTTGAATCAAACCAAAAATATTTAAAACCTGAAAAAGAAACTATATACTAATGTAAAGCATGAACTTCCAACTGGTGGTGATCTGGTTTCTCGTTTGTTTGATTTCGTTTCTCTGAAGATAAAACCAAAAGCCCATATAAACCATAAGACGGTTGTAGATAACACTCCACCTCTCTATCTTATCTCCCAGTCTCACTCTCTCTCTCTCTTGCTGTCTTTGGTCTTGAGAGTAGTCTATTTCTCATCTTATTTACTTGTATCCTCAAAGACGGTGAGCCATATGTTTTTAGATGGGCCACCACAAGACATTACACACACAAACACTCTCTCTCTCTACCTCCACCTCTCTCTTTCAAGTCACACAGAGAGACACACAAAAACAGACAGAAACCACACGCACAATCGTTTTGTGTCTTGTGTTTGAGAGAGGTTTCTTTTGCCTTTTTGCCTAGTAAACCAGAAATTTGAATATGAAGAAGTAGGAGGGTTGTGTCTTTGTAGCGCTGTGGCACACATATACTTGAGCACAAACATCAATTGTTTGCTTTAAAAGCCGAAAATATTTTTGAAAAGGCATTCCAAGTAAGTAGTACTATTAGCTTTTCGTTGAAATGAATAAAATTATACTATATATATTCTGATGAACATCTCGAGAGGTAAATAGTACAACAACTACAACCACTACTAGTAGCAGTAGACTAATAGATATAGTTGCGAGGGTTGTGTCTTTGACTGCTTGTGTTGTTGTGCTTGCAGTAGATATAGGAAATCAAGGTTAAAAAAATAATGCTGCGGTTCTTGAGAACCAGCGAGGAGGTCTCAGAAAAAAGTGTTTTACCTTTATTAGATGCTTTATCAGGTGTGGAATGATTAAGCCATAATTACAGCCCTGAAGACCACTCTTTTTTAGCATGCGAGAGATTAAATCAGATCAGACTTCAGGGTCAGAGATCCATTCACATTCACAGACCCTGATGAGGAGAATGAAGTATTATGGTATTAGAGAGCTGATAAAAAATTGTTTATTTTCATATTATATATTATTAATTTTTTTTATGAAGATATTAAGTTCATATGTGGGGTCCAGTATACAATATAGTGGGCCTGAGGGGAAGGGTTCTCTTTTCCCAATGCAAGGTGATAGGACCGTCCGTGATACCTCTGTCTCTGTCAGACAAACTATGTGGGACCCAGAGATTAGACCGTGGGGGACCCTTGATGCACCGTCCAATTCCAAAAAGTGCGAGTGATGAAAACTTGTGCATTATGTTTCATGAGAAGGGTTTATGGCTAAGACTAGACTACTACACTAGATGGATATTGTTACTTGTTGAAGGTTGAAGTTGACGTACGTATGTACGTGTATACGCGTACATTTACGTTAGGATGCCACGAAACATGTCTGGGAATGTGATCGTATTGTTTGGTCATCACGACGATGATGTTACCTCATAAAGCTTAGGATTGCTGGGCTGGCTGGCCTGGCTTGTTGCTTGCAGCAGTATTCGTGATGTGATCACCAAAGTTTGGTGAGATGAACTCTGTTATTTCCTCTTTTCTCCGTTTCAAAAGCTGTTAGAGTTGTTTCTTTCACAATAAATCATGTTTTGTTCTGTGAACAAACGTCAACTGTTGTGTGTTCTACACAAAAGGACCCCACACAGCAAATTCTCCTCAGAATAAGTGAATTCATGTTTAGGAATGGATAAAGATTTTTAGCACCTAAACTGGGTTAGCAACTAACGAGGCCATATGATTACATTTTTTTAGATATGTTCATTGGTTATCATGACTTAATTTTGTTAAGAAATTTGTTGAAAGAAACAAAACACTAAGGTCAGTAATTACTGTACTTGTGTTTGCTCTTCGTTTATCAACTAAACTATTTCTGCACAAAAAAGGGGTCAACCATTCTTAAAGAAATTTGCCGCTGACTAATAGAGTTTATCCGTGAAATGTTAAACCATTGAGTTATTATTCAGTGAATTATTAATTAAGTTCAGAATTTTGAAAAACTACATATGATGCAAGTACTTGACATTTTCTAGTGCAGAAACATGTTTTTAAATATCGTCATAGTTGTAAGTTTTACAGTATAGAATATAATCATGTCCAACTGTATGAACTGAAATTTGATCCACTTCTTTATGTTATTGGTTATTTTTTCTCTTCAAAATTTGAACCGAATCTTGAATTAATATAGCCATCCTTTTGTTAATAAGCAAGCTAAAAGACTTTATTAATTTGTAACCAATCTATCACAAGATGAGAGATTAATGTATTGGTATTTTTGGCTAAATAATAAACTTGTGGAACAATACCTGATCTAATCTACACATAATAATTATGGCTTGAGGAATATATAAATTATATCGGGAAACAAAAAAATGGTACAAGTAATATTCCTAACCAAACGCAAACTTAAGGGCAGATCTGAGGATTACTTGAGTGACAGGGACACCTCACCTTACAGTCACACTACCATAATTAATGAGATAATTACTTGATGATGACCGAGCCAAGACAATCATTTAACAATCTCTTTTTTTTGTTGGATAAAATTCTCGCAATTGATCCAATTCAAAATAGATAGATACCCTATTTCTAATAACACTGCATCTAATAATTATGACACCTTCAACTTTTCTGGGAACAAAAAAAAAAAGAAGAGAGAAAGCCATCAAGAAATGTGTCGTACCAAAATGCATTACAAGCACATGCATACACAGTTGCACAACCCCTCTATTTATTACTCTTTTTTCTATTTTAGAGGAACAATAACTATTTAAGGAAGCCAATAATCTGCAGGTTATATGTGTAATATTGGCCATGCTCCTGCTCTATACCATATGTAGTCCACGTTATTAAAGATTACTGAGAGCTTTGAAAATCATATATTTTTCCGATTCCTCGTCATAACTTCTTCTGTCTATTTCCAACAACCCTACATGTCTCGTGTGGGAACAAATATTGCCATCACAAGTAACAATATTAGCCTTTTTTATTTCCACCTCAACTAAACCACAACTACTGAGGTTAATATGAGGATTACTATTCCATATAGAGGGCACCGACTGCATCAGAAAGCATGCTCATTTTCTTTTGCAAATGGTTGTTTAGAGTCTCTATACACGCATCAAGATGGTCCATATAAGCATAGACTAGTTGACTTTCACTTCAAAGGGTTAGATGAGGAGAGGGTGAAGGTGAAGGTGTGAACCTTTACGTCTCCTACCTATTTAATTATGCACTTACATATATAATAGGAGGACCATCCTACGTTATTCATACTCCTTTTTGAATCCATGAGCATATTGGAAGAATAAGATCACATATAGGTGTAGCCTGCTATAAACACAGTGCTTAGATTGGCAAAATCCCTTTGGGGCAATCATATCCAACAGCCAGAGTTAATTAGATTTCTAAGCTATTACCTAATTTGGTCTCACCATTTAAATATGGTAGTTAATGGTTCACTCCAATTTCATCTCCTCAAATTTTTTATTTTTTTTTCTCTTTGTGTGCACATATAGTTAACTACAACTTAGCTAATAAATCAAAGGAAGGTTCACAGTTTCAACTATCAAGAATTCATGCAACAATCACAGTATCATGTGGTAAAAAAAAGTTGCAGCAGAAAAAGGAGGTTTCAACTGGGAAGTGATTAAGATTGCATCATCATGTGGGTAGCTAGTGGAATTGGTGAGGAAGAGAATTAGGTGAAGAATAGCAATCAAAGCAAGGATTAGTAATGAATTAGATAGATTAATTGGATAATATAGAGTGTAGTAGAAGGTGTGGGGGCCAAGGTTTTGACAATATTGTATTGAGGAAGTGAAAAGCAGATTTTTTGATGGAATTAAACAAAGGAAATGAGCATAATAATTGAATTTATAATAATTTGGAGAAAACGTAATGTGTGATGTTATAAAAATATGAGACAACTCAACTGCTTTTGGCATCTTGCATTCGGAATTTCCCGTCCAATCTATATATTATTTGTTTCCACATCCTCATTTCGGTATCCTATGATCAATTCCCCCAGTCTCTCAGTAGCCCACGTTCACAGACATTCAAACCCCATGTGATAACTGAATAATTTCATTCATTTCAAATAAAAATGCATGCTCAGAAAATATTATAATCATTAGATACATCACACTTAAATATATATATAAACAAAAACAATTCCCATATATATGATCGAACTTTTTAAGTCTTCAAATTCAAACTCTAAGATCATATCACAATTAAATATTTATGCTCAGACTAATGGTATGGTGTAAGGTATGGTAAATCACTTCCAAATATTTATCCTCACTTTCAAAATGTTTATTTATTAATAGTGTAAGAAATTAAATGTGATTAAATTATAATATATAAGATGTTATCACAAGGGTTGGTCCTAATATAAGTTGTTTGAGCTTGTTTTAATTAGATTGTGTAGATGTGTGGTGGTAGTATTTTATAGAAATTAATTAGTTTAATTTAAGGATTAACAAGATCTGCAATTTGATTTGTAGGTAGGGCAGAGAAAAGGAATGAAACTCACAGGTATTATATAAAAATACATACATTATGTCCATTCAGATAAAGACATCCCTCACACATATCCATTCCATGGATTCCCTGTCTTTCCGGCAAGTGTATAGAGATCGAAGGCCCCATCCTTGTAAATTATTATAATTTCTCACTTTCTTCTTTCTTTGAAAATTTTGTAAAGGCCTCTCTCAGCTTCATTTTCAAATTAAATATGTGATTTATTATATTCATAAACGCGTTTTAGTGCTACATTTTCAAACACCCTAATGTATGAAGATTTTCTAGAAATCCTTACATAGAGAAAAATGTGTATGTGCGTGCATAAGCAAGAATTAATGTATTCACAAGATCAGAAATTAATTTATTAATACTCTTTTCGGTTGGTTTTATAAGAAACAAATGATATTTACAGCATGCAAATATGGAATGAAACCATTTCTTCTCTTTCAAGTTTAGGGCATAAATGGTTTGAAGAAGTGGTATATTCAAGATTTCCAAACTCAATAATTTCTATATATATTTGTGTGCTGATTATTCAATGTTTTACCTATTAATACACAATGTTAGTTATATGAATTACTGTAGTTGATAGTTATCACGTAATTAATGTTATAATGAAATTTTACTCTGTATTCATTACATTGTACTTTATACTTTATGAAAGCATAAAACTCTTAGTAGATCAATTTATTAGAGGCAAATTATATCAGTAAGAGTAAAATCACTAACATATTTATGTTTGTATATAGGTATTTTTGTGGTAACTATTCACTCTTACAAGGGATATTTTTTATTTGGTGTTTATTCATTGTCTTTTTTAGAAATTAAGTACTTATAGATAAATATTAAACACAGAATATGATTATAATCACTTCTTACTTTTTAATCAGGATCAGGATCGTACTTATATTCACACTCTATCAACCCATATTTAATATATTTATATTAATATAATTTGATATCTTAATATTATAAAAAAGAAAGAGATGAACAAAAATGTATTATAAAAAATAAAGAGATGAACAAAAAATGAACAAATGATATGAAAATGAAAATACTTATAAATAACACTCACTAAAATTCACTCCCTTTAGGTGAGTTTGCAATGATTTTTGGTTTTGGTTAAAATACATTTGAACAAAATATAAAAATAGTAGGTGATCCGATAGGTTAACAATCTTATTAGGATAGACTTTGATATAATCTTAAAATATAGATTTTAAGTCTAACTCAATCTTACAAAATCGGCTTGTTAGGTGAGTTTACACTCATTTTCATGTTTTATCTCTAATAGACTTTTGATCTGAATAGTCCTCATTTTCATGTTTTATCTCTAATAGACTTTTGATCTGAATAGTCCTTCTCAACACTGTGTATGTTATTAAATAAATTGTTAGAGAGTGTTAACCACAACATTTTTTAAAGTCTGTTTTATCTTATTGGATTTGACAATAATAATTGATTTATACCAATAATGTTTTGTATAGGATGGGAGCACCACTTTTGTGCTTCTATTTATATTATTTTTTATTGTTGATAAAAAAATTAAATAAATTATTTAGGCATGTCAACAACTTTCTTTGTTATAATTAAAGAAACTAAAATAAAATATAAAGGTAGAAGTGAACGAAAAATGAAAAATAAATAATAAAGATAATTATGTTAAATTTATAAATTAACAACTCCTAGAATTTAGCTCTCATAAGCTTAACAAACTCTTTATGCTTGGTCATGTACAATATTTCATTAAATTCAAAACGTATACATCAAAATTAGTGCTGCTATATTTTTTACTTCTAACAATCTTTAATTTTTCTTTTAACACTTTTCTCCCACAAGAATATAATAATGTAACACTCACACTGCCATGACAATTCTTCATCTACTTCATTCATATGTTAAACATACTCTCTTACTCCTATGCCATATATTTCTAGGTGTGAACCAAATTAGACCAATTAAGTTTTCCTCTCTTACACGTCCATTATATATGAGTAAAATATAATATGTTATATAATAATATTTAAATAAATTATGATTTGGTTCGGATTGAGTTGGTTTCAAAGTGTCAAACCACAAACCAAATTGAATCATTTAATTTTGAAAAAAAAATATTCAAATTAATTAAAAAAAATTCAATTTTATGAAAAATATGTGAAAACACAGTAAGAGAATATTAAATTGTTTTTTGAAAATTTTGAAAACTTTTTGTAAAATTTTGCCTTATGAACGAATAAAGATAATTTAAACTTGACATATGCATTGTTTAATAGTTTTCTTAACAGTGTGTCTAAAAATAACGTCAAACAAAATTTAAAGTTTATCAAACAAACTATTAAATGTCTTATATATATATTATACAAAATTTTCATCACAAATATATACATTTACGTATAATTATATAACTATTATGTAGACTCTCAATATCTTAATAACTAACATCCTTGATCCTCCCATTAGATTATATTTCAATAAATTAAAATTCATTTAAAACACTTTTATTATCTTCAGAAATATCTCAAACGAACCATCCACCTATAAAAATTATTTTCTACTCAATTTTCAAATTTTAAAGTCCTTAAAATGCGTCTCGATGGGAAAGAAGGTGTATATAAATTAATATTGGTCTCAACTCTTAAACGATGTAAGACTATATTAGGTGTACCGGAATAAGCCCCGTGAGCCCAAGGTCAAGAGAAAAGATTCTCATAGACGGCGTCAATTTTCCGATCTCAAGGGTCAAGAGAAAAGATTCTCACAGACAGCGTCAATTTTTCGATCTCAAGTCCGTTGAGATGACATTGCTAGAGTCAATCATTGTGTCCGAGATATTGTCCACTTTGGAGTTCAGTTGTTCTGTCACGGTTTTGTCTTTAAAAAACGCCTTAATAGATGAAGGGAGGAAAGTGTATATAAACTAACCTTGATCTCGACTCTTAAAAGATGTGAGACTATTGAGTATACCGGAACAATGTATAAATATTATTAATACCAAAAATTATTAACACTTTGGCCACTTAAACTTACTCCCCCAAACATTCATAATTATTAGTTTACTAACCAACTTAAGTGTCATTAACATGTGAATTTTAATTCAGTGCTGCAATTATTCCTCATTAGTGTTAAGTTCATTCTTTAGTTTTATCTATATCTCGATTCATACACTAAAATGTTGAGTAATACTTCATGAAGAACACGATCATAGAAGTTCAATTTCAGGTAAAAACATTTATGATTATTATTTACTTTCGAAATTATTTTATAAAAAATAAAAAATTACAAATGGACTTTATTTAGAAGAAAAAAAAAACTGTGTCACCTGGGTCAGCTGCATAACTTCATTAGGACCCGATTATTCCCTTTTATATAGTCCGAGGGCACCGCCATAATAAGGAGGGGCAGGAAAAACATTTTGTATGCTACATAATAAAAATAACAAGTCTTTGAATAATCAAACTTTTAAAAGACAATAGTTTTATTAACGTGAACCCCTATTCTATACTTAAGCAATAGAATGTGAAGTAACAGAAAATATTATATCAAAATAGCAAGAAAAAATTAAGTCAGAATATTTAAAAAACCATTTTTTAAAAAAAGTACTATTGTCTTTGTTAATTTAAAAGGGTGTAAAAATAACTACTTGTATGATTTTTTTACTTCAATTATAATCAATGAAAAAATAATAATCTATTACTTAATTCATTTATGATCCATTAAATTGAAAATATGTTAAATAAATTTAACTCGTCTATATGACCTATTTTAATTAAAACCGTCTATAATTGGTTAATAATATTTTGTTCTCTTATCCTTTTGAAAAATCAATTTCAATATTACAATATTATCGTTGATGAGTCAAGTAATGATGGATAACATGAACAAGAAGAGAAAGAGACTTTCTTAGCAAAAGAAAAGAACAACTATATGTCAATTTTTAATAATTTAATAATTAAATGTAATATATTGAAGGGAAGAAAAATGAACCATTCAGTCATTAATCGCAAAATTTATTCCATTCGATTTATTCGCTTTTTTCTTTTTTTAATATGAATGAATTGATTGAATTAATTATGATAAAATATTTGACTGGATATAAAATTTATTTGGTTGTACTATGGGTCTTGATCTCTACATATTTAACGAACTTAATTAATGCATAACAAAAAACTTTTGCACCAATACTTATCAAATACTATTTTAATAAAAACTTCTTTCAATAATTTGATTCTAATAAAGGTGACATCAAAGGAAGCTGATAAATATCAATATTATAAATAACTTAGTATTGATGATATATATCACCATAAAAGAAAATTACATTCTCACTCAATTAGATTCTTAAGATTAATTACTTCTGAAAATATATCTAGTATGTTTTTAATTACTCTATAAACAGAAATTTATATCAATATTATATTTATGTTTAACAAGACCTTTTTAATTAATGTCTATTTTTTTTACTAGTTGAAAAGCTTGTTTAAAGTTACTAGCATTGTTTGGTAAACAAACCCTTTTCACTATTTTAATAGCATTTTTTTGTTTCAAAAAACCTTATAGTTTTTGGTTCCAACTTTTATATTTATTTCCTTTTTATCTTTAAATTATTTTTTGAATTTATTTTTAATATATATAAGTATATACATTTTTCTCTTTTTCGTGTATAAGATAAGACTATTTATTATTTATATAAGATAATATTTTGCTTTTACTTTTTATTATATTAGCTATTCACAATTATACATAAAATTAGTTTTTTATATGACATTATATATTTTAATCATTATACTAATTAAAATATTAATTTTTTATTTTGATTTAAACATCAAATTTTTGTTTACATTTTTTAATTATTATATTAATTTACACAATACAAGTCTGGTGTCAATTTAAAATATGATATTTTGCTTCATTTAAATTTGATTAAAAAAATACTTTAAAATATAATTTAAGATGAATAGTTGAATAAATAATATAAAGTATGTATTGAAAGTAAAATGTATAATGAAAATATCGGATATTTATTAGCTACTTGAACAAATAAGTTTAGCAAACACTTCACAAGTAATAATATAGCTTAACAATTTCTAGTTACAACTACTGATATTCAGTAACTAGCTAACTTTTTAATTAGTCTTATCAAAACCTATTTGAAAATTAAACGTAATAAACAAGTTTAATAATAATAACAATGTTAACAGTAATAATATTACTAATAATAATAATACTATTAATATTCATGATCATTTAAATTTCACTAATATTAATAATAAAAATATTAATAATAATATTATTATTAATAATATTAGTAGTAATAATAATGTTAATAATTATATTAACAATAATAATATTATTATTAATATATATATATATATATATATATATATATATATATATATATATATATATTTGAAATGCGTATGTATAATTCAGATGTAAAATTTGAGATGGGAATTCATGTGTAATGTTTCCTATCTACTAATTTAGGTATAAATCCGTATATTAAAATTCATATAACTTGAGTATAAATTTGTATTACATATATCTAATATTAGATTTTACATTTGCATGTGAATATACGTAAAAATCAATGTATAGCATTTATAGATAAATAATTTTTTTAGTGTTCTAACGTTAATTTCAGAAAATTTTTCAAATAGCATTAATTAAAAAATCAACAAAAAATAATTTAACTAACAATGTTAAAAACAACTATAATAAATGGTAATCAAAATATTTATTGTTAATATTAACTAAACATAACATCAATATATATCAATTAAAAAACAATTACTGGTATGAACTGAATTTTTTTTTCAAACTATAGACTTGACGAAGAAAGGATAGAAATATAATAAACTGATATTTCTAAATTATTAAATATTATTTTATGTTGAAATAAATTATGATCTTGTGCAAAATAACTTATTAAAAAATAATTTTTAATAAATTAAAATTATTTCATTCAAATAAAATATTTGAAAAATAAATCACCTTTAAATGAAAAAATAAATTAATTTTAATTTCCTTGAAATCGTAAAATTTTGAATTCAAACCCATGGTAATGGTTTATTTGCAATATTTTTGGGCATGAAAATTATTATTATTTTTTTTAAATTTTAAACATTCTGAAGTTGGAAATGTTTATTATACTTTTTAAAAAGTAACATTCGCAAAATAACCTTATCTCTTTAAAATAGTTTTTAAGTTAAGCTTTCCAAAACAGCTAACCATGGGAGGTAAAATAATTAAAATACAAATTTTATCAGAAAAAAATGGTGTTATCCCGAAGCAATGATAATAAATTGATTATTTTAATAAAATAATAAAAATATTTATAAATCTAATATTATATTAACTAAAAATATGATTAAATTATAGATACAAATAATTGATTGTAAATTTTGTCTCATGATTCTAAAATAATTATGATCAAATTATAATATATATTAATAATATAAATTTTACTTTAAAATTTAAATTAGTGACGTTAATTTAAATTTAAATGTTCATTTTATAAAAAATTATTAAAATACTTTTAGCAATATTTTTTTTATGAACTTAACATAATTTATTTTTTCTAATTATAATTTTCAGTATTCATAATTCTAAAAAATTATGATTTTTGGTATAAATTTTTCTTTAGTATCAAGCCCCATCTTACCATATTTTCCCATAACTTTTATATCTATAAAAGTAAAAATGAGAATTTTTTCATTTAATTTATATTTTTTTTCAGAACTACTTTTAAGTATAACTATTTCTTGTATATATATAAAACATATAACCTTTTAACTTTCCTGTAATTTTTCCTTTCTATCTTTATTTTCTAGTATCTTATAAATTAAACAAACAGAAAAAATAAATTAAAAGCTAAATTTTAAAGATTTGTTGTTTTCATAACTTCTTAATTAAAATATTTAATAATAACTTAAATTACTAGAATTTTGTAAAATACCAGCACACACGTTACAACTCCTGTGTGGAAGTGAACCTAGTTATATATAATTTAAGAAAAATAGAAACTACAACCACAGTTTAAAACAATGAATTTCACTTCCCTGGAACCAATATCCATGCAAGTTTCCAAATTTTCCTCCCTCAATAATAATTTCTCTTCTACTTTCATTACCTAACACACTTCGCAGATTCTTACCAAGGGATGGATCACCCTTTCATCACAGTTTTCAACATGTTTGAAAAGTGCCCACTTCAACTGTTCCTCTTCCTAATTCATTGGGACTGAACGTTTTCAATTAGCTTTTTGACTCTGATTTTGTAAATTGGAGCAAACAAAGCATTGCTCATTGGTAAAATCAAAGCATCTTCTTTTGTTCCAAAATTGAACCCAGTAGCAACGAATCAGTGTCTAATAATAGTTTGTTGTATAAGTTTATTTGATGTAAGCAGCGTAAAGTGCGGAAGCATGGCATAAGAGGCCAAAAACTATACCACTATTCAAATATGAATCTAAGGTACTATGTGCAGCAACAAAACCATATTATAAAGCTGCATGCATGCTTATTCAACTCAGAATCGATTAAAAAATAACCAATCGCAAACACATGATATCTCCTGTGTTTATGTGTTGCTGAGTTTTTATTAATTATTAGACATTTATTCCACAACCAAACACATAGGAGTCTGTGGAATCTTCACCAACCGGTCCCATTCAAGGAATGACTGTTCTTACCTGTTCCCTTTGCATCTTCTCTCCTCATACTTCATTCACCTTACATTATACTTATCATAGGAATTGATTATACTTGCTTATATTTATGGTAAGAATTCAGGTGTAAGATTAAATATTTATCAATGATAAGATAATAATAAAAGATAACATAAAAAACCTATCCAATTTTATTAAAATAAATTCTGATATCAAATGAATTTAAGTTTAGTATATCTTTATAACTTGTAAGATAAGAATTATATCCATTTATATATTACGGATTTGATACCTATTTCAAATATTACTAATAGTATAAAAATCAAACTTTAATAAGACCCTTTTAAAAAAACAGTAAATATTTACCTCAAGCATAAAAAAAATCTAGTTCAACTAATAAAGCCGATAAATAGTGTTGAGAAAGAAATATTGTGTCTGATTCCTATCTAATATTTTTTTGCAGGTAGATTTAGATTATATTTTACAATAATAATTAAAAATTGAGTCATATTCATGATTGGGATCCAGCAAGGTGATCTTGATAAGAAGAAGGATAAGATATTAAGGAATTCTATATGTCTCAGCATGAGCATTTAGTTCTGTTCTACAATTATAAATTGGTCTTCGTTTTGTTTGACCGCTGTTTCTATTGGTGAATGGTGGTGTCAAATCATTTTCTATCTTAGCAAAGTAACGGGTTAAGATAATATTATATCACGCAATCAGAATTGATTTGAGTAAATGGAGATTTTTATGATAATCTATTTCTAAAAGTTGCGTTTTAAGCATCTTCAAAATGCTCAACGTGCAAGGGAAAACCGTTCCATCATAAGCTAATTCCGTGTGGCTCCATTCACATAAGTATAGAACCATTTTTGTTGGAATTAATTGAGATGGATTTCAATGTGTTCACATTTGAAGTTGAGGAATGTTCTTGTTCTAGCCATGAAATGACTTGAAAGCTAAACGCACGTCATAATCATACACGAATTTCAATTCTCCATCACCATTGTATACGTATACACAACACCAAACAAGTTGCGTAATTTGTTTGTCTTTGTATCATTATTTCATTAATTTGATTCCAAGATAATTATCTCTGACTAAAAAGGACTATAATTTTTAACCTAGTACTAAGGACTCGCTATTTTGATAAATCTAAATTGTGATCACTTTTACATGGAGTTTAATATTATGATAATATTTTGAGAGTGAAAAAAGGGTGAAAGGAACAGTGGGAAGTGGGGCTTGTTGATGGAGCAATGATTCAGAAATTGAAACGTAGGGCACATAGTTGTAAGGCAGTAATGTGAAAACAGGCTGTCAATTAAGGGGACGAAGAAAATTGATTATTGAGATGATTAGGTCCAAGAAGAAGAGACCAAATAGCAGAATCAAGTTGGTCTTATTATGTCTCTTCAGCTTGTGTTCATGCATGTTCTGTTTCTTGGAGTTTGGTGCAGTAGGACTATGGCATTGGTATGGTAAGAATAACGCCAAATACAACCTTCTCTAGGCATGTTTTGCCCATGCCCCTCTTTCTTTTCAAATCAATCACTCCATTATTTGTTTTTCTTTCTCTCAATTTCCCAGCTGCTATATATATATAAATAACTAAAGTTTCTCTATTTTATTCAACAAAACATGAATTCACCATTTCTTTCATTGGAATGTGTAGCTCTTCTAGTCAACACTGATAAAAGGGGTTTTCGAACACCATAATTAGTCAACATTCCATGTTAGTAGGCACTGAAAAATACTAGGAAAGTAGAGAAGTACTACATTTTATGTTGTAAACTTAAATCCACTTCTATGCAAGTAGACCAATTATGCAATGTCATATAAATACTTGGATATTTTTAGGTTCTTTTCAAATTATTATCATATCTACCTATACTGATATCTGTGAAATGATAACCAGAATGTGGTGCACTCTGGCCAAGAACAATTAATCACAATTTTAATAAAATAAAGCTCACATTGGGACCAGAAATAGAATATAATCAGCATGGTGGGATCCAGTATTCTAATTCTGTATCAACCTTCATATATATGTTCACAGTATTTATCTTACTTTAAGATCACAATAACTTAATCTGATATTGCAATCTTTCTAATACAAAGAAAAGTAGAAGAAAATTGTGAAAAATATATGCTTCATTGAGTTTAAAAATTAAGTTTAAACAAACATGGACTTTATTTAGATAAGTACACACATAATGCTGCAAGGTCTTCTAATGTTGAAATTAGTTGATTTGGTCAAAAAGAACCTGGATTAGGATGTTGAAGGTCCAATGCATCCAATTGTTGAAATCAATGCATGCATTAAAAGACAATTTCCAAGCAACCCATGTCCAATATTCAACATTTTCATTGAACAAGATTCCTTGTCAGACAAAAGCTACACTGCTTTACCCCCATCATGTGTGGCTTCGTATCCACTTTCAAACTTTCTTCGAACTAGCTATTAAACAAAAGTGAACTTGTGACAACATTAGCATATAAATTTTTATACACCAGGAGCTCAATCTTATTAAACAAGAAAAACAATTTGCATAGCACTGAATCCAAAATAGATTCATCTAGCAAGCACGTGCATCATATCCACTTACTTTTCTTCCACGAATGTAAAACAGATTACATATCAGAGTGCAATAAGCTACCAATATTGTTCAGCCATTGGTTAGAAGAAACTCCAGGCACTGCCCTTGCAATGAAATACTGAATAGAAAAGTTGAATTAGGCTCATCATGAACATTTATAGCCTTATCCTGGTATTGATTAGTGTTAAGTTTCTGCAAGTAGTTAGGTTTTGAAGTTAAACCGGTTACTGTTATTTTCTTTTGGTGAAAATCACAGGGCAATTGGGATGCAAAATGTTCAAATTTTAAGCATTGCTTCTATTGACCTTCAGCAACAGTTTCTCACACGTTTCTCTGAAATTCAACTCCTTAATGATTTTATTCCTCTGGTTGTAATAATTTTGTCATATACATGATTACAAAAAACTCATCAGAAGATGTTTCTTCCTCATTATATAAAGCTTGTAAGAATTGTATACAAGCCTCATTATAGGCCAGAATATCTTGGCAACATTATGAACTTGGGTAATCAATGTTATTGATCAATTTACAATTATATGAAACATTAGTGTGCTTACAGCATTCAAAAACTTTTTTTTTATTTATCGTTGTTTTTTTTTTTTTAATATAAATGTGCAAAAATAAAGTATAAAGAAATTTAATCTTTTTGTGTGTATGAGATATGAGAACTTTATCTTTTTTTGTTCCACTTGTATTATTTTAGTAAAATTTTCTGTTTGATACTTTCAACACATTAATATTAAAGTTATGAAAAAAATGGCGGAGCTTAATTAAATTTTTGAAAGAGTCAAAATCTCGAAATCATTATGAAGGAGCCAAAAACTTTATATAGAATTTTGGAAAGCTAAAATAATATATATATATATATATATATATACTTTAAAAATAGAGAAAAATTTGGAAGAGTGGTAGCCCTTTGCCCCCTTAAAAAAACCTATTATTGTGTACACATGTTAAGAGAGTTAGTACAAAAAATAATTCCACTTGAAATAGGTGATATTCCCATTTTCCTTAGCATAAAAAATGGGAGATTACGTTACTAAGAAAAAGCAAAATTATCAAATCTTACATGATTTAAGAAGTATGTCAAGAAAATACCACTAACAAACTTTGGAAAGAGCATGAAAGTGATACTAAAGTTTCTGCAATTGCTTCCATTTGAAGAAACAACTATACATCTTATAAATCCTACCTTGCATGACCGTGAGTCCTTTAAAATAAAATGTTTCTAGCTAAAAAAATTATGATATAATTGAATTTTGTAGGATTTCACTTTCCGTGAAAAAAAGAGTGAAAATACGAGCTAATTGACTTAGGTGAAGATCTAATGGATGGAAGAAGAATATAGAAAAGGAAGAAGACATTCTAAAAAAGATTATCTAAAAGTAATTCCAATACTTCAAAGTTTTAGTCAATATTTATTGTTTCGAAATATGAATGTTGATTATTAATGTGAAAAAAAGGGAAAAAAAAAACAAAAAGAGAAGTATTAAAATTGTGTTTTCAAATTTTAATAGCTTTTAGTCCAACGATAGGTTTAAGAATGACCAGATGATATTGACAAAGATTTTTACAAAAATTATTTAAAAGACTTTATTTTCTTTAACTAACACGGACTAAATAACATATAACGTAATCAAAGTTCATAGATGAGATCACGAAGAAATGAAGAGAATAAAGAGCCAATGAGAAGTCAAGGTCAAACCACTCACTCACAATGTGTTCTTGGCATCTTTACTAGTAGCTTTGTGGAAGATGCACAAAAGTTTTAAAGATTTTAGAAAGTAAGGAAACAAGTGAAAAGTGGAAAGATAGAAGAGGGAAACACAAAGTTCAGATGATGAAATAATAATAATAATAATATAAATTTATAAATTAACTCTTATTAATGAAAAAAATACAATTTATTAGAACAGTTACAAATATTAAAACTCAAGCATAAAGACCTTCATTACGTGAACTACTTCTTCCATGAAAGAAGGCAAAGCTCTGAAAATGCGAAACAAACAAAAAATAATAATAATAAAAAAACAATGTACATCGCATATAACTATTGAGGTAGACTTTTATTAAGAATTTCACTAAGGAAAGAAGTTATAGGTAAAAGAATGAATTTTTCAAGGACACGTGAAAATTTATTTAGAAACTTATCAATCAGCACACACGGACAAATCTAGATATAAAATCTGGATCATTTATTCTAGAACAACTTTCTCCACACTCTTTCACCTCTCCTGTAACAACATCTTGGATATATTAAATTCTGGGGATGCAAGAAGTAATTTGTGAGGGTACATAAAAGCAAAGGCCCAACCCAAGAGATGCTTTCAGGGGTCGCGGGATTATTCATTCGTCACTACAGCCACGATATGATCCAGCAATAAAATCACCAATTCATTGCGGATAATGGGATTTTACACAAAATTTCTTCGAAGCCACTCAACTCGGATAAACACATGACGTGACATATGATATTAATAAAGGAACGAAGTTATTAGTCACAAATCACAATATTTTCAAAACTATATTTGCTAGTCAGGTAACAACAAATAACTAGTTGAATAAATTTTTCTCATTCAGTAAGCGGATCCCCATGTTTTTTATCATCCAGCTAGAATTCCACGCCACTCAAAGGGCATCCTTCCTAAATCATCAGCTTCGAGATACAAAATATATTTAAGATACTAAAGATACTAAGGGTATTATGTGACATGACTGCATGCATACACAGGACTGATTATAAACCAGAAGCACACATCTCACAAGTAGCAGGAAATTTTCACAATGGAAGAAATAAAAAAAAAATACGAAACGAAACGTAGTTCTCAAAAGACAGGTAAAGGCAAATCTCCGAACGTCCGTCAGCTTTTTGTACATATCATTTCTTTAGTACGCTGAAAAATGAGCACGGCAAGTCAGACAGGTATCTCATGAAACAGATAAAGCATGCAAACCAGTGAACACCCTAAAACATACTATCAATTTAAAATTCAGTAATACCATCGGGAAGAGACAAGGAAATAATGCATGCAAGACTAGTAAACACCACCATAAAACACATGCTATGAATCTATGATATTAAAAATCGCAGGAATGCCAATGGAAAGTCAGGAAGGTGTATCAAAAAATAGATAAAGGATGCAAGACTTGTAAACAAACACATGCTATTATATTAAAAATCCTAGTAACGCCATCAGAAAATGGCAAGGAGCCACTATCTTAATATATAAAAAATATTAAAATATTTAGATAGAGCATAATTTATTTCAACCGCATTGCATTAAAAATTTGGTTTATATAGTAGTTATTCCTTTATGGATTTGGATTCTATGCTGCTCAACGTTAACAGGAGAAGTCTTGTTTAATAACAAATCCTGACCATTTATAAAGTTTAGTTTTAAATCTAACCGTTCAAATAGAAACTAATTAGAACCATAAAAAGAATGGAGAGTATGAATGTATAGATAATGGGTTTGTTAGTTCATATTTCAACTGTATATATATTAAGTATTATACAGTTAAAAATAATTAAACAGGAATTCTCCTGTTCATAAACAGTTAATATTTATCAAACTGTTTCATAAACAGCTAAAATTTATCAAATAGGACTTCTCCTAATGGTCGTGAATATTGATCGTGAACAGGAGAGGATCCAGATCCTTTTTTCATAACTTTCAAATTAAGCAGAGTCCTCCAATCCTAACCAATCATTATAATAATGCCTTCCAAAACATGATTATCGTCTCTGCAGAGTTTATTAAACTTTCTTTTATACGACAATATCCAATAAATTCATTTGGCTAGAGTAGTTTGCAAATTAGCATTTAAGGGAAACATTCAAGTTTTACTAGATAATCATATTCTCGTCTAATTTCAAATGAATTCCTTCATCACACCTAACCTAAACTTGCCCTAGTATATCAGGTTTCAGCAGTTCAGAGCTAGTGCAGAGTCAATAAGGGAAACACGAATCACAAAGAAAATAGGTGATGGGGTTACATTTCATAAACCAAGCAAAGGCATATGAAATATGGGCTAGAAGGGAAAAACACAAGATTATGTTCTGCAGCAAAGGATGCATATCCATACTAAGAATGTCACACAAATGCTTTACCAACAAACACAAGTCCAATTTCAGACTTAAAGTGCAGCTTAAGGCCACCATATGAAATATATTTTAAATCTTCTATCCAAGGGGCAAAATTAAAAATGTACTTCAAATTTCCCAGACAAGATCATGTTAGTACATACACCAAAATTTCCAGTATTCATATCAATAAGCAAATTGGACAGGACCATAAAGAATAATTGAAATTCAGTAGCAGAAAAGAAGTGCTGAGTGTTTTCAATTTCATGAAAAGAGATAGGGGCCTTACTTGTACAAGTAGGCAGCAATTCCCAAAATTATAATCAACAAAACAATATCGATACAGAAGTTTCGACTGGACCGAAGCTGGATGGAGAAAAAAAATCATATCAAGATTCAGCAAAAATCTGACATATTGAACGAGAAATTGATAGAAATCTGCAAAGATAGATTGTAGTTAGATAACCTGGTTCACTGTGTGTTTAAGTCTAACATTTGTATTCTTAAGGTCAGAGGATGCCTTGTCCACCTGTGATGATGACAAACAATCGAGTCATATTAATTTCGACTCCATAATTAAAGTTCTAAAAGCTAACATTTCCAAGAGTATACTTAGGCTACAGGCAGAAATTGATAATTCTCACCTTAGTGTCAATCTCATCCATCAGCGGAACTTGTCGGTCCAGTTCCTGTATTTAACACATGAATAATGACCTTAAAAAGGATTATAACACATGTGCACACACAAAAGAGAACATAAAAACAAGGTTAAATTGAAAGGTCGGTCCTATGCCTGAAAACATTTTCTTATTTTAGTCCATACAAAAAAAAATGTTTAGTCTCTACAAGAAAATGTTAACAAATTGATCCTTGCCATTAGTCAAAGCTATAATTGTATTTGGTCCCTATACTTGACAGTTTTTATTGTTTTAGTTCCTAGGTCAAACATTTTATGCTTCACCTTGGTCCCTACATTAAAAACAAAATACATTGGGTCTCTGCAGTTGACACATTGCTTTGTTTTGATTCCTATATGCATATATATATATACTAACACCTTTATAACCAAGGTTATGGGACTCAAGAGACTACATAAACTCGATGAGAGAAGCGTAACGGAACAGTGTCAAAGAAGAAGCGAAACAACGCATAGATGCTACCCAGAGTAGTGGCAGCCAGAGACAAAATGCAAAAACGGAGGTATAATATGCGTGTAAGCCTTTTCACTTTGGGTTTTGGGTTTTCAAAACACAAACTAGGACAAAAATGTTTCTCGTCGTTTAGGTGCCCTACTACGAACTCCTGGACTCAATCTCGAACTCAAGATTCTACCCTAAGTCAACCAAGTCTGAGAGAATCTACTCCGAGTCTATCAAAAAGTGAGTTTACAGACAAGTCAACTCCTGGACAGTGACCAAACTCGTAGACTCATACGAGTTTGCGAGTTAACTCGCGGGTTGGATAACCATGTTTATAACTTTAATAAACAATGCAAACTAGGGACTAATTTGTAAACAACTTCTCAAGGACTAGACAATGAAAGATACAAAGACTAAGTTTATAATCTAACAAAAAACAATAAAAACAACAGACCTCATTCATATCATGTGCCATGTCTTTCAATGTATCCAATCCTTCAGCAATCACATCCAAACCTTGATCCTAAAAAATTACATGTAGTTAGATTTGAAAGTTGAAGCATATTCTTGGAGTGGCATCCAGTAATCAACCTAAATCTAAAAGACATTAACAATCCTCTCAACTTCTATAAGTTACTTGCCTGTTTCATTCGACGCATTTCAAATTCCTGCCTAAATTGGCTTGCTTGCTCAGATTGTTGGAAGTATCCATCATCAAATTGCCCATCTGTATTTGAGATGATTCCATGATTCACACACATTACCACAGTCAATCGATAAAAAGGCCCCCACAGATGAAATATGATAACTGCATCAACCTGAGACATGGATAACTTAATTACCTGAATCAAACTTAATTTCAGGACGTGAGGCAGAAGCAGCCCAGCCTCCAGTTTGTTTTGGCACAGCAGGAGCCCCATCTGGGATGGCTTGGATTCTATCTGGCAAAGCAAGAGCCAAATCATTACGGGCAGCAAATTCTTGTGACGAAAGACCCTTGACCTGTGGGTACAATGAATCATGCATCAGACAAAAGTACTGTGATTCATTTCGAAACTGTTTATGCTATGAAGTTACTAAGTGAAAAATAAACCTGAGGAAAAATAAATCAAACCTAAGAGAAAACAAGTGCACCAAATGGAATAAACTCGTTAGAATTATTGGATTGAAATACTCAGAATTACAGCAAGATTTCCTGAATCCCGTTTGAAACTAGACAGTCATACTAGTGAGAACGGTTATAATACAACAGAAAAGTTAAATTTACTTCTCAACTCTTTATCATTGTCCAAATTTTATAAAAGAACGCTTCAATTAGTTTAAACAAACTATCCTAGATGCTAACAAGTTACTAGTTAGTTTAATTCAGCAACAAGATTTATGAGAATTCACAATAAAAACACCTAAAAATCTCAAGCAATCATTTGCACAGCCCAAATAATAACCCTAACAATAGAATAAAACCTTTTTCACAGCCAATCTCTGCAACTTGGGAACCTCCTCCAGCAACCGAGCCTTAGTACGACGAATCTCCGCATTGATCGCTACAGCAGATGCCTTACCTTTCTCCTTGGAAGCCGTTTCTGCTTTCTACACAACAATTTAAAGAAATACACATAAATTTCCTCCAGTACTGTTAGAGAAACCCCTAATTCCGTGATTCTGAAGAAAAATTCACCAATTAGGGCACAAATTGAGTCATGCGAGTTTCGGCGCGGGCGTACCTGAATCAATGCCTCGATGTCGGCGTCGACGGAGGCGTAGAGTCTGGCAAAGGCATCGTCGCCAGAGACATTAGAATCGCGGTGCTTCTCAACATCGTATTTGTCGTACTTCTTGCAAATGGAATCGACTCTGGTGAGAATGTCGATGACACTCATACTGTGACGGTTTTGGAATCAAACACAGATCTCTGACTTGCGACGGTTGCTGTCGACAACAACCAATCGGTGACGGTTGAGGCGGAGTTCGATCTGGTTGTTATAGTTGGCGCAGAACTGAGAAGGAATTTCAAAGGGGAAAGAGAGATCATGCACAGCTGTATCAAGACAGTGATGAACAAGAAACAATTTTTTAAATAAATAAATTAATAAAAATTCTTTTGATTTGGTAGGAGTGGGAACTTACCTTTGTGAGTGGTGTGGGTGTGAAAAGTGACTAAATCACTCTTCAATATACAGTCTGTGGTGTACTTGCATATTCTATGGTCAATTTCAGTAAAGAATACTTTGATCTACGGTTTTTTAATTTCTTTTTATTTATCCATTAAATTTATAAATAAAATACGTTTTTCTAACCTTTTTTATTGAAAAAAAAAGTAAAATGTAATACTAGTGCTAATATATCTTTTAGTTCAAAGATATATATATATATAATCCTATGTTAAATAAATTTACTATTTTATTCTGTTTTAAAAAATAAAAAATATGTATCATTAATATGTAAGTTATATTGATGAAATTAATTTCAATTTTAGATATAATTATATATAAATAGTTTATGTATGTATTTTAGAAAAACAAAGATTACTTCAAAAATCTAAAATATAATTGATAGAATGGACCAACCCATAATTTACGGATCAATCCAGCTTAAGCCCAATTAGGTTACGGACTAAATAAGTCAGGCAATTGCTTCTTACACCCCACGTTTGCTTCCTGCATCCCATTAGAATATCATAATGTCAGAAACATCTTTGCCAGTATATTTAAAAGCAGAGTGGTGCGTTGGTGTGTTAAGTGGTGTGGATGTTCTCTGACGACTATGATGGTGGGTATTGCAAAGAAAGCTTCTCTAGTAATTTCATCGTGAGTGAGAGGTAAGTGGCTTTTGTTTTCGCATTATGTAAGAGGTGCAAAGTGGGTATAAGGTTGTTGCAATATTCATATCCTGAAAATAGGTTTCAAAAAATGAAGTTCATAATGGGTTGTGGGGTATGTGAAATGCCTTACGAAAAACGTTTTCCGTAAAAGGTTTTTGTATTATAGAAAACGTTTTTCGAAAGAGAGAGTGTGAAGACCGAGTTTTATATTATGGAAAACGTTTTCCGTAAAAGATTTTTGTATTATAGAAAATATTTTTCGAAAAAAGTAGATGTGAGGACCTGGTTTTGTATTATGGAAAACATTTTCCGTAAGAGAATTTTATATTATGGAAAACATACAGAATCCTCTTACGAAAAATATTTTCCATAATACAGAACCTTCTTATAGAAATCGTTTTTCATAATACAAATATCTCTTATAGAAAACATTTTTCATAAGGCATTTCATACCTCCACAATCCAGTCTCTTTTCAAAAACGTTTTTCGAAATATCCTAACTCTTTTTGTTTTCATTAACAAGACTATAAGTATCCATTTACATATTCGGATGGGTGCAGGAAGCAAATGTAGGGATATAAGAAGCAATTGCCGACAAGTCAAGCTAAAATTGGTTCGGCTATATTTAATTGATAAATTTGCCTTTTTCACCTCTCAGTTTGAACCTGCAACCTCTTAATTTTTAAAATAACTCCTTTACCCTTCTTTAAAGTAACTTTTAGATTATTTGTTCTAAAATATTTTTCATAACACTTTTTCTAAATACATTCTTAGAATATATTTTTTAAAATAGGATAAGATTTGTAAAATAAAGTCTTTAGAAAATATAAAATACAGAACAAGTTTTTCATAATAGGATTTTCATAACAAATTTTATGAAACATATATAATAACTTTTGAAATGTGTTTTTCACAACGAATTTGCTAGAAAAAGCTTTTCATAACGATATATTTTTTACAATATTCTCCAATCCTTAAAAAGTGAGTAGGCAGGAAGTAATTTTTTTTATTTAATTTGTAATTATTTTAATTTGACCTAACTTATGTGGAGGGCTTTTAAATTGGTCTATTGGACCAAGTCAATTTTAAGAACTTTATATGTAGAATATCATAACAAAATTAAGAGTAATTTGTCTCACATTGAACTTGGATATTTTAAGACTTAAAAGAAAAGTTCATTAGATCTCAATAATTATGATTAAACATTTTTATATGAATATGTTTTAACATTAAATCATGATAAACACAAAGCATTGTTTCTGGTAAAGATAAACATAACATTTCGTTCAATACCAATAGATACAAAACACGTGGTGTATATATATGTGTCTAATCAGTTTGTGTTTGAAATAGACGATAAGATATATTTTTTAAAGTTTACATATGTTTATTATTAGTTTATAAATATTTATTTTACATTTAAAGAATATTGAACTAGTCTTATAAAAAGATCTCACGAAGATTTGATTTAAACAACATTTAATATTAGTCAAAAATTATTGCGTTCCAAAAAAATACTCAATCTTAACCATGAATAATTCTGTTTTAAAGAAAAATCAAATGTTTTAAAGAAAAATTAATTTTAGTCTGAAGTAATTGTGTTTCAAAAAATACTTTATCTTAATTAGAGTAATTGGGATTCAAACAATACTCAATTTTAACTAATAGTGACTAAAATTCAAACAATACTCAATTTGCACTTTCTAACAATACTTTATCTAGTGAAGCTTAATCAAGTTAATAAGAATTATACATTTTCTTAGTTAAAAAAAAACTACTATAAAATATTAAGCATAATTTATTTTTTTCTATTTTATTCTTTTTAATTACAACTAACTAAAGAAAGATGGTCATTTCCATACAATAATTACAAAAAATTTGACATCTTATCTATTAAATTTAAATTATGTCTAATTGTATAATTACTGATAATTCATTTTTAAATTAAAATTACATCTAACAATATTTTATCAGAGGCTAATATTTCAAAAATTTACAAAAAAATTGAAATATATAATTTAATATTTACTTATTGTGTAATCTAATTGCCTTTTATTAAACCATGACCAAAAGCAAATTCTCATGGTTTTCAAATCTCGAAGCAATGTGCTCCTAAATTTACAAAACTTATAAAAGTCAAAAATCCACTTACTTCTAGATTAAGTGAAATAAATTACTCTCAATCAAAATCATCTATTTTATTTTACATTGTATCATACATATATATTAATTATCTCTCATACATAAGATATTTATGATATTCAAAATATTATAATTAAATTTAAATATAAATATAGAATATATAAAAATGAAAAAATTACGATTATATATTATTTAAATAAGTTATAAGTTAAAGCTGTTTTTTATTTTAATAATTAATTACTTTTTGAATTTTTTTCACTTAGCATCCATGGAGTGTTGGGATAGCACCTTATTTTTTGTTTAGCTCTTCTTTTAGTGAAAAAAAACAAAGTAGAAAAATATTTATTTACATAAATATTCAAAATGATGAAAGAGGGAGATTATATCTACTTATGCAAGTAATAAAAATAAATTTTCTTTATTATTTTATCATTGTATTATTTAAATTATGATTATTTTAACAATATATATTAATGAATAGAAAGAAATATGACTGTATGTATATTATAAACTATATATACATTAATAAAGAGGAGAGAGATAATTATAATATTTACTCAAACACATCTCGATATAGAGTAGTTACTCGCTCTATACGATATATTATTAATGTACCTATAAACTATAACTCACTAATTTAAATTATTAATGTAAAATAAATCAAAAGATTGATATTTAGAGTAATTTATTATAAGTAAGTTCCCAATGAAAAAATATATTTATAGTTTTTTTTCTAAAAAAATCAGATCAAAATTTGATCTTTAACTTTAAAAAATTTAATCTGGATTATTTTTCCGACTGAAGGAATCATAATAAAGGTCAAAATTTGGCTTTCCCATAAATGAGTTTTGTCCTCTTAAAAAACAGGCGATGTTCTGTAATTAATTTGCCATATAGGTTTAGTTTTTGGAATATTTTTGAAAAGAAGTTTTTTTTTTTGTTTAAAAGAAATTCCAACATCTTGACATAATGAAAAAACTACTTTAAATTAATAAGGTTGACCAAAGCATTAAAGATGATATTTTGTTACATCACGAAAGATAATAGGTCTAATTTCTAAAGTAATTTGCTGACACCAATTTATAGTACTTTTCAGAGGGCATCCTTAATCACATTGAACACAATTTCAATATATCTCAAAAAAAAAAAAAAATTGATCGAAACATCTCACAAAATATATATGGTGTCAATGAACAATAAATCTTACTCCTCCAATTACTTTTAAAAATTTATAATTAATGAGCTAATAGTACTAAATTTATTAATTTATATGATTTTCTCTAGGACTATTTCAAAATTATCGAGACTTTTTAGTTTTTATTTAATTTATTTATTTCCAATTAAGTTCTTACGGATGATGTTCTATATATCCTTTATGAAAGAGAGAATTCAAGAAATTCATTCATCTCATTTACCATTCATTGTGAGGTTAAGGATATTTTTGAAATAAATTATTATATATAAAAAGTTGATTGATAGAGATATTGAAAAGGGAATAAAATCAATATTTCAAAATATATCTATGAAAATGACCAACTTTTTAATATAATATTGCTTTTCTTACAACACCCCCAAAGTAATCATGGATTAATCAATCAAACAAGATTATAAAAAAGACAATTAGTATATTAAAAACTATTTTATTATAACAATACTATTTAATGGTGGAAGTAACGTGTACAGGGAAACCTGTATCTATTTTATTGTTTAGATATAATAATGGTTTTCGTCATTTTTTTGTTTGATATACCATTAATTTTAAGATTAAAAATACATTTTTTACAAGCCATGTTTAAATCATACTGTATTTTTTAATCTTTTACTTTAAAGTATGCATTTGTTTTCTTTAGAGATAAACTGCAATACACATGTTTTAATAATGTACGAAAATATTAATATTTTAACTACATGAACAGTTACTTTTAAACACTGTATTATTGAAGTAACAACTTTAGAGTGTGGAACGAAGTTTTTCACGCACCTATATATAATTACATTTAGAATTTCATCTTAAATCTCAATTTTACCTTTTAAAGTTAAAAAAAAAATAAAATCGATGGTAAATATTTAAAAGTAATTGTTAATCATGTCAAGAATAATTTCAAGAAAAAAGATCATCAGAATTAAAAAACTTATTTATATTAAAATGAGCTAATATACACATAACACACCCAAAAATGTGTATTTTAAATTTAAAATAAGAGAAAAGGAGTTCTGAATAGTATATAACTGTAAACTGGATTTTTATTAGACATATAATAACTTCTTTTGGTGGTAGTGGAATGCGTACAATCTTCATTGTTGCTTTTCTAATTAATCTTATCTTCCACATTATAAAATCATCGAAGTCTATTCAAAAGTTCCGTGATGAAGTTTCTTATCCTGATGTATCACTAAAAAGGTTAACTATGAATTAGAATCAAGGGAGATAAATAACTATGCAAAGACATGTTCCTCGAGAAACCTATGCCAATTCTTCTAGTTTCGGCTTTAAAACAAAGATTACAAAATCAAAAGCATCAACTTGAAGACTCTATTTCTTTAGCGTGAGAATATAAAAGTTTTTTTTTTTTTTATTTAAAGTTTAGATTGTGAAAATAACTTACTATCAAACTACCTTTTTTTCTCTTGTAATTTAGCATCACAGGTTTGGTTCTTATCCCAAGCTTGGTTTGTGCTTTGACGCCATCACTGTTTTATAATGTAATGAATACTTTTAACAACACCTTGGTTTGGTTAAAGAAAATAAAGTAATAGAAATGCCCTAGATGCCTACATTATTTAATTACTATTATTTTTTGGTCATATGGCTATAAAGGAATTGGGTAGTGTTCAAGCAAGAATAGTTTGATATTCTCATTATAAGAGAACACCCGTAGTAATGTTTTTTTTTTTTTTTAAAACAAATATGGGGAAATTTTACTCTCTTTCTATTAATGTATATTAGTCATTTGCGTTGAATGAAATGCTACTTGTAAATCCAAATATGTGAGAAGAAATCCGCTTATATATCTACTTTCTTCATTTTGATACCATGAAAAATAATTTTATTGTTTTAAAAGCAACGTGTATATATTTGCACATATCTTACAGCATGTTTGGATATGCATTTAGACCTCTTTGAAAAGAAATATTTGATTTTTTTTACTAAAACCAACATTTGTGATTATTTAAAAAAAATAGTTACATTTAATTTTTTTTCCTCTAGACATAAACTTAGTATTTTAAATTAAAAATAAAAAATTATAAACAAGGTATAAAAAAGAAGATTCACAAATTCATTATCTTGATTTTTTATATGAGTTGACTCATTGTATGATGTCAAATATTTTAGTGTATCTCTAATATATCGCTAAAAGACTTAACAATTGTATTATAATCAATAATTCTAAGTGCGAATCATCATTGATATATTGTGAATTAAAATTATTTTTATTTGAGATACCAATATGAAAATTATTTATATTAGAAATAGTTATTCAATTTAAGTTAATTTATTGAAGTTTGACATTTGTACCAAGAGTTAATTCAAAGTTGTATGAGATAAAAGAAATATGGTGTTATCTTAAGAGTAATATAATATTAAACCATGTTATTCAGTGGCATTAAGAAATATTACTAAATGTCCACTTTGATTAATATATTAATTTAATTAATGTATTATCGACTTAGTTTTTGAACATACAAAGTCACACACAAATGATTATGATATTTATTAAAAGAATTAGTATTGATTAATTTAAACTAGAGAATTATGATGAAGTAAATAATTAATTTCAAATAAAAGTGTATTATATTCTTTGTTAGCATATGGAATATAATTAATATAAAGAAACTTTTTTGGTTGAAAGATTTGTTAAATGTTGGTAACAAAAAGTAACCAATATTGTTATATATGTTGTAAATGAATTTAAGGTTGCTAAATCAATATGAGATGAATTGGCTATGAAAACTTTTTTGAAAATATTATCCCCTTCTTAAACTCTTTTGAAAAGTCTAATTAAAACTAAATAAAATTAATAATGGAGTCAATAATGATAAAGACATCAAAGAGAAAATCACTAAAGCAACAACAATATATAAAAGATAGAGAAATAAATGATAAAAAATATTACATAGATCTATATTAGTTTAAATCATAATAAATTCTACATCCAATTTTAGTTATTTAACCTTAGAACAATAGAGAATTCACTATCTTTATATGTTTATTATAATCACTCAACAGGTACGAAATATATAAAAGACAAACAAATAAATTTCTCAATACACTCAAGAAGAATAAGTTCTACTCTTGGATCATGCCAAAAGAAAACTTAAAAAGATTGTAGGAGAATAATAGTTTAACCCTTAAACAATTAAGAGAAACAATATAGGATTAACTGAACAACACAATGATAAAAAGATTACCAGATGCACAATCACAAATCAAATTTCAATATCAACATACAATCTTTAGAACTCTTTGACAAACAAATTTTTAAAAAATTATTTGATGCACTCTTAGAAAAAATGAAAATAGCTCAATTTTATCTTTCTAAACATTTATATATGATTTCTTATGTTGAACCAAATGTTCAATTCATAAAAACTTCAAAAATTTGTTTAAAAATTGATTTAGATAAATATAATTAATTATTTTAAGTTGTTAATGAATTATTCTTAGAAAAACGTAAATATTAGTGAAAAATGCTTTGTATTTTAATAGATTAGTTAACTAATTAATTAGTTATTTACTCTTCGTCATTTTTAGAAAAGCTTAAAAATATATTATTAGATTTTTGAGCGTGTTAATCGATTATTTTTAGCGACTAGCTAAAAACTCATTTGTTTGTTCTCTTTTTTAATTCATTATCAAAATTGCTATTTAATTATTTATTAAGGAAATATATTAAGACCACCTTAATAGATTATATAAGACTTTAATCAATTAAAATTCTTTTCAACATATTTTAACTTTCAAAAAAAAATTATTTTGTTATTTAAATTCACGCTAGGTATCACTATAAACTTTGATATCTTAGTTAGGCTGACACCTTGAAAAACAACAATCATATGCCATAACGTGAAACATATTATTTAAAGAAGAAAAAAAGAAAAGACACAAAATCAAGGAGGAACTAAGACAAACCCATGACAAGAAAAGATGACAAACACTCCCCAACTAAACTAAACAAAACGAAACCGAGGGAGTTGATACCTATTAGGAAAAAAAAGAGTCCAAGTTAATTCTTCTTAATTACATCATCATAGCATTTAAAATCTAACTTATTCTTGAGACCTAGCGAAACCAACTTGTTAACACAATGGTTCTCCTCATGGAATATATGAGAAACTTTGAACTCAATTTCTTTACATATCTTTATACACTTTCTCTATCTCCCTCTCAAAGACCAAGGAATGAGAATAAACAAATTAAATGCTCGACAAAACAGGGAAGAGTTACACTTAAGCCAAATACGTCTGAAGCCTTTGTTCCAAGCTAGCTCTATAGCCAAAATGACTCTCATAACCTCAACATATAAAGACTTTTGTAACCTAAAGAAAAAGGAGAAACTACTTATATATTCATCCGTATTATCACAAAAAATACATACACATGTCAAAAAATTAGGACACCATTTAACAGCACCATCAATGTTGACCTTCACTCAATTGATATGAGAGAATTCTCAAATAAGTCGAATAAGAGGGATTTCTTTTCGACGACACATGGTGATATAAAAAACTTCAAATAAGAGAAGTAAACAATGTCACTGCGCATGTTTTTTTTTCCTGAAAAAATACCTGTCATTTTAATAAAACCTTTAATAGTCTGCATAACTGAACAAATAGAAATATTTTTTTAAAACCTAATATGGTTTCTCATCTTTCATATTACAGTTAAGGTTATTTTATAATTAAGGTTAATCTAGATATTAAACTATAATTATTGTGATTTATCTTATGTGCAAGACTCACAAACACAAATAATATATCTTTGTCATTGTCTGGTTACCTTTAAAACCAAATTCTCTAAAATTTAGACTTGATTCTTGAAGTCCAATAATATATTTAAAAAGTACAATATATTGTAATTTTTTATCAATTTGTTAACAACATTTGTTATTTTTTTGGCTAACAAGCTAATAAAAAAATTGCACATTCTATTTATAAAATATATAATAACATTGATTATTATTTTTTTGTTAATATTTACCAAATCTCTCACTCAAAAATTTCCTTTATATTAATTATATTTCATGTGCTAGCAAATAATATAATAATATTTTACTTTAAAAATTATTTATTCATTTAATAACATTAAATTATATAATTTAAATTAATCAAATACTAACTTCTTAAAAAATAACCAAAGATTAAAGCACTCAATTTTTGTGTGACTTTCTAAGTTCATATTGTAATATTATTTTACTTTTAATAACAATAAGAAAGAAATAGTACAATATTTTATTCCATCCTTTCCAAACTATGAAATACAGTGTATAAATGTCAAACTCCAATTAAGAAAATTATTTTCTTCCTTCGTTCAATTTATATTGACCAAAGTTATTGTCTAAAGTAGACAAATCTCTTCTTGAATCATTATTAACCCAGAAACATATGATTATATCCAATATCGATTTAACAATTGTGAGATCAAAAATTGAAATATAACAAATAACTTATTAATTACCATGATAAGTTAAAGAAAATATATTTTCAATTTTTTAAAATTTATCATTAACATTATAAGATGATATTAAATAATAAAAAAAATATATTTGAGTAAATTTGAGGATCATATCTATATGTTTACTATCTATATATATGAATTAATAAATGAAACCCTAAACTTATTATTATTCATCCAATATTATTATCATAAATATTTGATCTATCAAAATCATTATTATCTTTTTTTCGAAATAATCTTATAATAAAGAACAATTTAGATGAACACTATAAAAGCCTTGTTTTTTTATTATCATAATATTTATAAAAATACTATTTTATTCTTAAAAATAAAATCTAATTGAATATATTTACACACAAAAAATCAACATTTCTGTCATTTAAAGAAAAATGTTTAGTTTTTTTTTTTCTCCAAACATGAACGTAGTACTTGTATCAACTTTTCTCTCTAGTTTTAATTTTGGTTCAGAATACCTTTTCTGAATTTTTGTGCTTTAAAAAACGGTGAAGCATATACTTAATTTAGTGACTCGTGTAGTGCATGTTCATAAAGTTGTTCTTTCTTCCACGATAAGAATTTGAAATGTTGCATTATTTCTATTATGACATATGATTTGAATTATTCAAAGTTGTTTGTACCACAATATGTGCATGCATATCATTTCTCAAAAAACTTACATTGGTTATGGGTAACAATAAGTCAGGTACAGTTAATATAATATTAGGTATATCAATGATAAAAAGAATAAAACTCTAGTTTTTCGCCATTAAAACTCAAGAAAAAAAAGGTTAAAGACATGCTTTTTAATAAGAAGAGCACTTTTAGAAAACTAAAATAAATTTATTTGAAAGTTATTTCATATTAAATTGCAATTCCGTCCTGACTCATTTTTGGTAGGGCAAATATTAGGAGGTCAACTCGCATTCTCATCCTTAAGATTAGAATTTTATCTATAACAATTTTATCTTCTAAACTTAAGATTAGAAAACAACTAATATTAAGGTGAAAAAATTAATATAAATTATTTTATTTAGTTTAATCAATATTTTCAAGTTAAATTTTGTAAGTTCATTAATCATTTAACATTTTTCATTATATTTTTAATTGGATCATTGAATTTATATTAGGATCTTAATAAAGTCTCGCATCTAATTATTTTTAAAAAGAATCAATTATCTCAGTCAATAAAACCTTTAGAGTTGTGAAAGAATATTTTTGTTGAGTTAGAGGTGATATCATATTCCAAATATTGAAAGAGAACAGTGATCTCGAGAGGTGAGAAATTTGATTAAAGGTGTGCATAGTTACAATAGTGTATTCAGATGCTAATTAGGCCACATAATTAATTTATTTATTAGATGGAAAAATCCCATCAAAAGGTAAATACTAATTGAAAGACCCAATTGAAAAATGATTAAAAGGTATCTAATAGCTTCATAGAATACTGATTTAGTCTAAAAAATTTATCCACATTGGTGCCAAAAAAGAATAGGGTAAAGTGAGTGAGGGTGATGGTTCTGTTGAGCCGTGCCAGTGACCATGGGTGTGAAAGCAAAGCAAAGAAGGTGGGGGACCTGCTAGGGCACTCGTGTTGCTTATAAAAATTGGTTAATTGGAAGGGTATTTGCTAACCCTAATCAACCAAATGCGTATGCACAGGTTCTTTTGGATGACCTTTTTTGGTGAGTTGGGTCCACACTTGTGGTTGGCCACCCTCACTTTTCCTCTAAGTGCATTGTATATGGTTCACCATTCCAGGAGTTTTTCTTTTATCTCCTTCTTCAAGTCAAGTTTTGGCCATTTTCTTCTTTCTATTCATCATGATAATTGCTTCATTAATTAACTAAAAAGGAAGGGGCAAAAGAATATAAGAAAAAAAAAGAGAAAAAGTCTTCACTTTGCTAGGTTAAGTTTGAAACCGCGACAAAGACATGTCAGTGTCTCATTTGTTGTTTGTGACCTTTGGTTCAAGGATAAACCCCTTCCCTTATTCACAAGTTAATAATGAGAAATTACACTCACACTTTTATGAGTTACTGTTTGTCACTCATTAATATGTTTATTGAAGTTATAAAATTTTCTTAAGTTCTTCTTTTTAGTAATAAACACCACTAATGATTTTTTACTCTATGATAAGGAAAATGTTCCTAATACTCCTTACCAAAAAAAAAATATAAAGTTCTATTATCTATGGTAGTCTTAGTAAGCTCAGATAGTACCTATTATTTGCACCTTAAAGTAACCTAAATCCAATCAATAAAGATTCATAAGTAAAACCCGCAAGCCTTATACACCTTTTCAATTCTTCTTCACTTTTTACTATATATTAGCAAAGATAACTAATTTTTACTGGAAAAATATAATTAGTCATATTTAGTACTATGTATATATTATTTATGATTTCTAAATATGTACTATCTTAGTTAATATATATGATTCAATTTCTACCATATTTGATTGTTTTGATAAAAACAAACTTACGCGTCCAACAAACACATTCAATATCCAATAATTTTCATAACGATTCTTAAGTTTTTTTTTTTTTTTTAAATTCTAAAAAAATATGTCTTTAAATATTAACTAAATGTTACACTATGTCATTTCTTTTTGTTTTTGTTTTCCACTTAAAATCATGCTAAAATATAGTGCTTCAAAGTCAATTTTAGTATATCTTTATTAATTATAACATTTTGAAATCATATTATATACTTCTTTATAATGATAACATAAAAAAAATTCATAATGCATGACTAAATAATTATCGTCCGCAGCATTAAAATTCCATCCAGCCCATTATACGTGTCTTGATGGAATGATATGCATATTAGAGGAGATTGTTCTGACGTCTCAGTTACACAAAAAGGCATTAAATTTGATACAACTCATCATTTTGTTTTGAAAGGATGATGTTACTCATCAATGGCATAATTGAAACAAGTGATTCCAAACCACTAAATAAATTTCAATAATAGACTATATTTTGTTAATCCTTTTAATTAGCAATATGGTGACACTTTTTTTTTTTTTTTTTTTTCAAATTATTTCAAACTAAAGGATACACATTCAGAAGAAATACACATTTCACATTCAAATTCTCGAGTTTAACGTGGCTTATTTTTCCGTTGCTCAAGGTAAATTTTCATTTTACAGTGAAGATTTCTACGTATTTTACTTTATTAGCAAGCAAATACAAATACAACATAACTTTTCATCATGAGTTTGTTTTTGAAGAATTTAAAATCATGTTTTTTCGATTATTCATATGCATATTGCTATATTTCTAAAACAATGATATTTTAACTTTAGGTTTCAAGTGGTATTGATTTTTAGGTGAGTTTGATTCATGTTGTGCAATATCTTAATAATTCTTTTTTTTTTTAAATTAATCATTAGTATTAGGTTTAAGGGATATTAATAATATGTTAAAGATCTGATAACAAAAGGAGAATCAAATATTTTATTTAACTGACTCTCAGATGCTGATTAAAATCTTTGAACAAAAGTATCAAGAAAGTAGATGAAATATTAGGAAGTTATTACACAATTTGAATACAATTTTTATATCAGAAACAATTATTTTTTAAAATAAGAAAAAGAATAAATAAAACGGACATAAGTAAGAGACTGAAAAATTCTATTTGAATTAGTTTAGAAAACTATCAAAAGCTTTTTGACTATAATAAATTTGTATTTTTTACTAAATTTTTTGATGAATCTATAATATACTAATTTTTTTTAATATATTAAAATGAATTTATTTTGAAGATAAAGTAGAGGGAGAAGGCCAAACTTTGAAGCGAGAATATGGGTTGAAAAGATGTTGTTGCATATCCTATTATTGAATTCATAAAGTTAAATCTAAGTTTTGCACCCTTTAAAAGGGTAAAATAATTTTTGTTTTTGAAAAAGATAAGAATTTAAGAGTTATATTCGAAAAACATGTTGGGTGAAGTCACGTGTTACGTGTTTGTATAACCGAGTTAATAAAAAACCTGCTGATTCTAGTCAACACGCATCGGCAAAGCCCAAAACGTTCTGACAGTAACAAATGGCATTTCGATTCAACAGTAACAAATGAAGCACTAAAGAGGTAAAGATGCACCCATCCCAAAACAAAACATAAAAAAATAGCACATTAAATACTCTCTCTCACTTCCTATGTCCTTTACATTATTTTACACAAATAAATAAATTCAATAAATTCTACACATGGATAAATTATTTAAATATTAAATATATATAAAATATAACCACTAAATTGTGAATAATGTAATATTAATTTATAAATCATAAATACCTAAAGATAAAAAATCTTTAGGACTTCAACCCTTAAAAGAATGAAGTGAGTAATTTACATTTTTATAATACTTTATAAGATTTAAAACCATTTCCTTCTATCTTCTATATAAAACATTTCTAACATAATCTTAATCTTACGTATTAAACCAAATAATTAATCCATTTTATTTTTTTAATTTTAAAAAAATGTTATTAATATAATAATTGTAACACAATAACAAATGTGAAATAAAAAACATAGAGTTTTATCTCACATTTAAACAATAAAATAGATTTTTTCAATAATAATCCGAATATCATGAATCAATTCAATTAAGATTAATGATTGGTATAGTTAATATATTTAAGTTGAAACATAAACTAATACTAGAAAAAAATAATAAAAACTTTTTCTAATATACTAACTATTTAAACTAAATTACTAACAGTTGAATAACATCTAGATAGAATAATTAGTTGAATAACATCTAGATCGAATAATTAGTTACACCAACGAAATAACTAATTCAATTCTTCATGTGTAAAAACTAACCAGTAAAACTAACTCAAATATACCTAAAACTAATTATGTTAATATTATTGATAATTTTTTATTTATTAAAAAAACACATATTCATGTTATTTAATTGACGTGGGAAAAAATTCTTTCGAAACTCTTAATAACTAGTTATATATAAAATAATTTTTTTATGTATAATAACTAGTTCAAAACTCTGTTAATTTTTATGATAGAGAGGAGGAGGGTGGTTTAGCATGTACTTTGTAATGTATCGTTCCTAACGCATTTCAATTTTACTATTAATTAAAATATATTAAAATAATAAAATGATAAATGTATCATTCCATTAAAACTTACAAATTTTAGCCGAGAAAAGTATTTAAAAATCATGTTATCAGATGTAAATAATGTTAAATGAATGGATTGAAACATAAATAAAATTGACGAATTATATAATTTTTTCAATAATATTAAGTCGAAAAGAAATGTCAAATAAAAAAAAGGTGAAGGCACAGCATAGAGTAAAATAAAGTAAAATAAAATTAAATAAAAAAAGAAAAGGTTGTTGATGTGTTTAGTAATAATTAATGGAAGGAGTAAATACTGATGGTATAGGTAACCGGTAAGATTGGGCAGTGCAGCGAATTTCTCCTCCTCTTGTTTCTTATTTCTGCGTACAACCGCTTTATTTCATTGTCTCCTTCTCACGACAATTTCACATCTTCTTCTCCTTCTCTCTTCTCTCTCTCTTCCATCTTCCTCTTTCCGTCGCTCAAAGATCGGACCTCCACCGCTGCAGCACCGCCGTAACCGATTTCCAAGGCACGTTTATCCTACCGATTCCACCTTATGTTCTCTCACCACACGTGCTTGCAATTTTTACATGCATGATCACCATGATCCAACTGTTTATGCGTTCATTTCTTTGACTTCCCAAACCCACAATCCCTCGCTCGATCGCTTCGCCTCTCCTCGTTTCCGATCTTCTTGATGCTTATTTCCAACGTCTCATCGCCCTCTCCGAGGCGTGTCTCTGATTTTTTCCCTTTCTCTTCGGAGAAGAGAATATTGTCCGTTCTTTATGCTTTTTGTTTCTTCATCACCTCCAGATTGGTTGTTTGGTGCGGGATTTTCAGTTTCCCCTCCGAAATTATACTGTTCATGAGATTGGTATTCGATTTTGTTCGTGTGTGTTCTATTGTTCTGTAGTTGCGGCAAAGTCGCCATCGAATCACGCTGTTTGTGTTGGCTCAACCGCATGCATTTTTTAAAATATGTAATTATTAAAACAGCGGAAATGAAAATCTATACATCGGTTGATGAAGCTTTGATTGATGTTGTGTTTCATACCCTTATCCCCCTTCTGTGTGGAGTACTCCGCTATTCTCCTTGGTTTTAGAAATCATGTTGATTGGGATCCCTTATAAGGTCGTAGATTTAATGAAATTTTATTTGTCATTTTCATGCCCTTCTGTTCTGTGGTGATGGATAGCATGATGTTGTTATCTTTGCATATTTTCCTGGGAAGTACATTTAGTTATTTGAAGTATTATGACAAGTCTATTCAATATATCACGCGTTTATTTATTTTTATGCTTGGTCGATTGAAATCGCAGGGTGTGTTTCTTGTTGCTGAAGTGTAAAATCATGAACTACAGTCAAACTTCTTATTGTTTATATTTGAGAATATGCAGAGTTTTTAAGTATATACTTTTTATCGTAACAGCTTATTCAGATCTCTTCCCTGACTTTGTAAAAGAAGGGATAAATCTTTTCCTGAGCAGTGTTTATGTTATGACTTTTTATAACTTCTGGTGTCTTTATGTATGCTGAAAGGGTTTGGGGGTGACGGTAATACGTACACTGTTTCGCGTGCACAAGTGAAAAGATTGTCCCCAGGATTTGATCCTACGAAGTCACAAGGCAGCAACCTTATAGTTGTGCCTAGGCTCACCCTCCTGTCGTTGTATGTATATTATTGGCATATATGGCTTTGTAGTTAAAGTCTTGAACACTAATTGTTTATCACACATTGTGGTTTTGAATATTGGCTGCTCTGGCATATATTGTTGGTCCTGGTTTTGTTTAGATATTCTTAGAATCTATTAGGTTTAGATGGTTTTTTTACTATGCAGGTTTCTTGGTGCTGCTGGTATATTATACATGCATACATCTGCATGTGCTGGTGAGATGTGCTTGCATTGGAAATTCTCCTTCGTTGTCTCTGTTCCCCACTTTTCTTTAGCAATTTATCCTTCGTGGATCTTTTCAAGCCGTTTTTTGGTATATTATCAATTTACGTTCGGGTTCATATTACAGTGATATATTATTATTATTATTATTATTATTATTATTATTATTATTATTATTATTGGTGAGAACTGGTTTTGTTGCCTTGGCATTTGTACTATACAGGTTATGGAAGTGAATGAATTTCTCCATTTGGTTTCTCAATTACGTTGTCTGAATCACATATGATGTAGCAGGGATTTGAGTCTTGGGTTAAAGGGGTGACTGTAGAAATGATGACTTTGGCATGACGAACCTTTATGTCACGATTTATCAGCATAATGCTGCCGTTATGGATGGTTATATGCCGACTTTCATATAGGAAACAGAAAGAATGTTGCACCAGAGATCCTCTGTGTTAATTGGAAGAATTGCGTAGTCTTTATTCAACTAGAATGTGGCCTTTAGATGAAGCTCGTCCATCTTCTGGGACTGGGTGCTTTTCTGGTATGAAATGGTCGCTGAGGATGTTGTGGCCATAGCTCTGTCACATTCCAATGTTTGGTGGGGCAAGATGTTGGTTTGTAGTGCCACGGGCAACCTAGGGAGTGATGTGGCACTTTCCATATTTTATTGTTATAGTTCTATTAGTGGGCTGGGGTGCTGAGATGAGATGTTGCAAACCTTGATACTCTTTTTGACCCAGTGACTTCTATATGCCTTTGTCAAATTCTTCTTGTTCTTAGTTTTGAATTTGACATTACGCTTCCTGTTGTGGTGGTGTTACTTGTGGGGATGTATAATGAGCATAGCAGTGACAGTAAAGAATTCACTGCAAATTGGTATGCACTATATAGACTTCAATGTTTGACCAATAGCACATATGATTGATGGAGACTACTGTTCATTGCCCTGAATTGATATGAACTTCCTTTTATGCTGGTTATCCTTGTTATTCTGCCATAAGTTGATTTCTCTCCAATAGCACACCTACTCATTGTTGGAATTGGTGATTTGGATATGAACCTTTGGTTTACTGACAGAAGCTGTTTGATCACCACAAGTTGGTTATCTTCACTCATGTTCCTAAATGTTGAGGAATGGATGGAAACTAGTGTCAAGAGTGTTGATAGCATAGCCAGAATGCAGGACTGTCTGCCTTTTGTATTAGCTAGTTTGAGGGCTGGAAAAATTCTTAGTTTGAAATTATTCGTCCTAATTTTGAATTGTCATCCCTTATTGGGTACAATGGACATTGTTAAGGCAGGCCTCATTAACTTTTTGTACACAATTCCCTTGTACCTCTGGTTTGTGAAGAGAGGTTACTACAATTGAATATTGGGATGTGCTTTGATTGCTGGTATTCTGGAAAAAATCAAAACTTTTTTATATGGAAATAGTCATTGCATTGAGTTTAAAGTTTTTTATTTTAATTTTCTTATTCCCATTTAATGCAAATCCAATAAGCTACGTGAATATAGCTTCAAATATGAAAAGATTCAGGAATATATTTGATAAAAAAGGTAATATTATTTGCAGTTAAATTTAATTAACACCGGTGACCTATGTTTTGAAAGCATAATCATGGCTTTATTCAGCTATATGTCTGTCTTGATATCCATTTATATCTATGTAAGGGTATTATTTGGTATATTGATTATGGTGAAATGTGGAACTAAACCCAGAGCTTAATGTTTACTGATAATTGAAAACCAAGTTAAATCTGTATTTTTTCCTGATAATTACCGGTTCTAATTATTTAATATATTTTTAAGTTTATGTTTTGATTCTATCAGTTTCAATAAAAGCTTCCAGTGGATTGTTTTGGGCTTTGACACTTGTACTTTATTATGTTATTTACCTAGTTTGTCAAATAATTGCTCTGTAACATTTTTGAAAAAGATATGCATGTAGTAATCTTTTAACTGTGTACACTTTTCCGACGATGCCAATATGTGAAGACATGTAAAATGTAGATGGTTAGACCCATGGTCTTTGCACTGTGCTGATTTGATTCCATATAGTTAATTAGTGTTTTTAACATTCTTGAATGGTTTTAATCTGTTTCTTTCCTCTAAAATGAAATGAATGAACCAAACCAAATTTAACTCGCTGAGAATATGCCTGCCTCATCCCTCTTATTGGCTTTAAATTGTAACGTCTGGGATAATGTAACTTCTATTTTCTTGACTATTGTGCTTGCCTGGTTGCAACCATTTTGTACATTATATTCAGGAAGGGTTCTTTCAGCTCTCGTATTTGTGATTTGGAGATTACTAGATAGTGGTTTGGGAAGTTGATGGTTCTGGTTCTTAAACTATTTGTGACATATGAGAAATACTCCATTTCCTTGTACTAGAAACTGTAGTCTAGTTTTGATAATATTTTTTCCCCTGGAATCTTGTGTTTTTTATAAGATAATCAGGGTGAAATTGTTTTTGTTTTGACTATGCATTCATCTCTTAATTTTTGCAAGATATATACATTGTTTTATTAAACCTTTTTCCTTCTTGTTATTCCGTTTTCCCCCTTTAATGACAAATTGCCGTTGTAGTTCAAATACTTTGTTTGTTAGCTTATACACTGTATTTGCATAAATTATTTGTGTTTAGTTGGTCTTGTCTTGCCTGCTGATACTTATTATCAGGCAAATATAGGAGTCTTTTCCTTTCGTGCCTGGTTGAGCACATAGTTGATTATCGTTTTTCAAGTGCAGGAAAATAATAGAAATGCTAACTTTTGCTGAGTGATCGTTTGTAAACCTTGCCAGGTAATAAGATGGAGTGAGGAACCATTATCCATCTAATATAAATGTCAAATATGTCCTTTTTCACTCATTTATATTTTCTTGTGTCAATGAAGAGAGACATCCCATTAGTTTGGGTTCAAGTGATTGGACTCACTGGGACTCTTGGTATTTGTTACGGTTAAGGTATATGAGTGGCAACTGTTTAGTATTTTACAGGCTAGTTCTGTCAGTTTATGGTGAATTCCCAAGCCTTGATGATCAGAAGCATATATTTCCTCCTCTCCAGAAATAATTGCCAGTGGCGATTCCCCTCACTTGGCCAAATTGTGTGGCTGGTAGTCATGCTTCTCTTTTTATGCATGCCTGTCGATGGCGTTCTAATTCACAGGGCTGTAGCCTTCACCTATCATGCAATTTCGGTGGTTAATTGGAACACTAACATAGATAGTATAGTTCATGCTGTGAGTATTGTCCTCTTGGCTGATTAAACACATCATCTTGATATCCATTAAGCTCCTATATCAGTTAGTTTCTTCTTATTTACCCCTTCGATATTTTCTTTGGTATTCTTGGCAGCTGGACATGAAGTTTCAAGCTAGGTGGTCTTCTGTAGGCCTAGATCCTTTTGCCCTGTAAAGGATTGAATGACAAATGATGTAAACTGATGAATAATATATCGATAATCTAAGGAATTTTTCTATTGACTAGACATGTGGAAGTGCCAGTGGTGCTTGTATATGCTGTAAGTGGAAGAGGAAGGTCAGGCTAGCTTTAATTGTAGGACTACTTTTTTTCTAATACTACTAAGACTGTATTTATAGTAAATTTTCAATTATGATTTATAGATTATATGCTCCCTTGCCTTGCAAGATTATCTGAATTATCCCCTGGTATCAGCTCCGTTCTAATTTCAATTTATGATTATGATAGTAATTATCCTTTTTCAGAAAGAAGGTTACACCATGGACCTGTGACTTTCTAGTTCTGACTCTAGTTCATTTCACTTGAGTTTGCATATACATATTTGTTATCTTCTTTCTCAGTTGTCCCTTGTAAATATGTCCAATTACCCGGTAAATGATTCATTCTTCTTGAGTCTTTACTCCACATATTGTCAATATGTTGAAGTTCTGCATGCAATGCGGGATTGTCACCTTAAGTGTTTAAATTGAATTTAATATCCAGACAACTCTTTAGAATACACACTGATTTTCTTTCAAACAATTGTTTTACCTGGATCTTGTTAAATAATATGTATGCATGATAAAGCTCTCCAGTTTCAAGTCAGTGTGTTTGAAATGGAATAAATTTGATAAATACAATTGATTATTATTTTTTTTTTTGTGTTAATTTCACATGTTGCTGTTATGGATGAATTTTGTCTTTTACATACCCTGTAGCTTTGAAATGGTGTTGGATGATTGTTTTGAACTTTGTATTTTGTTACTGTTATATTCATATGCCCTTTTATCTTGCAGGCTGATTTATTTGCTGGTCTAACTTAGCCATATTGTCTATTTTAACTCCTGAGATTGCTAGCTAGTCATGGGGCATAGACATTTGTATAGCTCATCTCAAATGTTTGAGGGTGAACCTGACCAGAACTGGACTCACATGCATACCGATCAACAATATGTGAACCTTGGTAGTGTTACTTGAAATGGCTTATTTGTTGTTTTTATTTTGGTTTATTGGCCGTTTTTTGTGGCAACTATTGGTAGGCCAGTGTCAATAGTCATACCAATTATATTGGATCTCTAATGCAGGTAGAAGTACCACTTCAGACAATGGTTCTTTTATTTATCCTTTGGAAAATATGTCCATAGATAGCGTCTCTTTTCCATCTCATTGGAACACTGCGCCAAGGTCAAATGGATATGCCTCTACAAGTCTCAACATTGAGGCACCCCCTCATCAAACAGATGTATCAGGCACTTCTCATGATCATTTTCTGCATTCATCAAGTGGAGGAATGTTCTATGCGGTGTCTGAAAATTATGTACACCAGCCTTCTAGTTCCAATTATGACAGACAATCATTTCCTGTTGCTGATGGGGGTTTTATTGATCTCACAATGGGAAATGGGCGAGGGCCTCACAAGCGGAAGAGCCCTGGAGTTCCTTCAGTCTGTGAGAGAGGAAGTACAAGCAGATGTTTTAATGCTGCAAGTGCAAATGCAGCTGATCGTCCTACATCTTCAGAATTGCGGCCTGAGAAACCCAATATGGATTCTCTATACATGCCTTGGGATCATGTTAATATGACACCTGATCATGTGAATATGACACCCGTATTTAGAGGTAGAGGCCTTGCAATACGGGGTGATAGTTCTTTAAGGAATGTAAGGAGTCGTTCTGCACTTGATTTGGAATCCAACCTGGCTAGGACCCATTTATCGAATACTCATTCACACAACTCATTCTCTACGGGTCCCCAGATGGACCACTCTAGCATGGTAGATCTTTCAACTCAAACTTCTGGATCTTTGACAAGGGATTGGAGCCAAATGAGTGTATGTCCTGCTCATGGAAGGGTGCCATCATCAGGTTAGTTTGTAATTTAGTGCCGCAGACATTCTAATCGCCTCTACTTTATATCTGAAGTGACCTTTTTAATTAAAATGCAGATGCAAATGCTTTTAACCACGAGGCAAGTCATTTCCTTGTTGGAAGTGGTTCTAGTAATGCTCCTGTAGATGTTGGAGGTTTTCATAATGAATTTGGAACTAGCAGAAATCCTACCGCTCCACAAAGTTTTCATAATAATAGTCTGGCTCAACCTGCTAGAGGAGTTCGCAGTAACTATTCTCAAAGATCCACTCCAACTTTTAGGGGTTCTTCCAGCTTGCGGTTGGGTCGCATGACACCTTCTGATGATGGATTACATATGGTGGCTGAAAGTTACTCTTCTAGACATCCAAGGCCATTGACCACCATTGGCTGGCACAGCAATGATAGAAATGGAAGGTCAAGAATACATAGTGATAGATATCGAGCATTGGCTGATGAGGTTGGTCTCAATGATCAATTTAACTTTGAGGTATCTATGGGTATCTTCTCTCAAGAGCTTTGTTCTTGTGAGTAATGATTGGAAACACACGTGCCATGTTAATGTTTTTTACCCTGGCTCCATTATTGCTATATAACCTCGATTGAGATATATGGTGAGCTAGCAAACTTCATGCGCATGTTGGTTCCAATAAATCCTTCGTGAAGTGGACTAGTTATTAACATTAGCAAGACTGTAGTTTCGGGCTTTAGTTCCACTGGGAGACTCAAATTTGTTCTTTCATTGGGGGTGCTGACTCAAGTTTGGTTTTATTGTTCTTACAGGGTTTCATGATTGTTGATCGCACTTCACTGTATGGTAGGAATTTGCTTGATCAGCATAGAGACATGAGGATGGACATAGACAACATGAGTTATGAGGTAATTATTGTTGTTTCGCTTCTTATAATGAGTATCATGTACTGTAAAAAAATGTTAATAATTTGGACGTTTGGCTCTACCAGGAACTACTTGCACTCGGAGAGAGAATAGGCCATGTGAGCACAGGATTGTCTGAGGATTTGATTTCTAAGTATTTGACAGAAACGATATACTGTTCATCCGAGCCGAGTCAAGAAGACGAATCTTGTGCAATCTGCCTGGTATGTTTCCTTGTACCATTCAGAATAAAATATTATAGTGATACTAAATAAGTTCAGTTGATCAGCTCTTTCGAAATTTAGATGGCCTTAATCCAGTGTTTAACTGATCCATGTTGAAAATTGCAGGAAGAATACAAGAACGTGGATGACGTTGGAACACTGAAAGCTTGTGGACATGATTACCATGTGAGTTGCATTAAAAAGTGGTTGTCTATGAAGAAAGTATGTCCTATCTGCAAAGCTTCTGCTTTACCTGAGGAAACGAAGGATAAATAAGCAATATATTCATTCTACTTTAACGTATATCATTCTGTACATATATTTGGATATTCCTTGAAGTGGAGGAAACAGACTTCCTTTTGGATATGTTGTAATAGGAATGGTACTCTGTCAAAGGATTCCTTGTCTTGGCTTCACTCTTAATTATGTGTGAAGCCTTGAAATTATGGTAATTCCATATTTGATTGAACCTTCAAAAGGTCTTCAAGACTTTACATTATAGCAGGAGTCAAGCACGTAGGTACCAAAGAATCAAAGAGAATGCAGACTTTGTTCGTATAGTTTTACGAATTTAACATAATTCCTTAAACATAAAAGTTAAAGGAAACGCGAGAGAGCATGACAGATAAAAAAATATAGCTGTTAGATCTTAGTCGGAAATAATACTTGTAAAGAAAAGAATAGACTGACCTAACTAAGCTGAAACCTTTTTTGTTAGGAAAGTTCTGTTGTTCCACCTAAAATGTCTTCATTTAAATGGATTTGATTTATTGTAGTCTTGGTCAAAAAGTAATAAAAGAATTTAAAATGGTGTAAAAGAATTGTTCAGTTACTGTAAAACTTCAGAATCCAAATTTTAACCAAAAAAAAGTAGGGAGCTGGAGATGAAATCAAGAGAAATAATGTTTATTTTTTTTTTTTGTAGCATTTGTCTCTTTTATTATGCCTTTATAAATAAGTAATAATATAGCAATAAAGTGATTTTTTTTTATAATAGTAATTTCAAGTTTCATTCTTTCATATCCTATCGTTTATATGGAAACAATATACCCTTGACTCATATTGAAGATAATTTGACTCTGTCAAAAATTGTAAATAAAGTTGGCAAATTTGCTTTTTTTTGGGTGTATTGATGAGAATTGGATTTAACTAGAAATAAAATTGCACAAAAAGTTTCAGAATTGTTTATTTAGTGTACTGATTGAAATATTTTGAATTTTTTTTTATTCACATGATCGAAGATGTCATCATGCAAATCCTTCTTCTCAAATTAGGTCAACCAAATAACCTTTATCCTCTCAAATCTATCTTCTTGAAAAGATAAATATTCTTAAATCAATTCAACCAAACATGTTCTCAAATCAGTTTAACCAAACAGATACTAAAATTTAGGACTTCAATATTTTTCACTCCATCGATTGGGATATTAGAGGTACAGCCTTTATATATACATTTATTTTACTTTTGATTTAAATCGTTAATAATATTCCTTCTACCTTCTCTATAGAGAAGATAGAGCGTTTGCCACCAAACAAATGTCAGATGTAATAGTTTCTTACATAAGTGAGTTTTTGAATGTTTGTACATACAACACAAGTGTTCATGAATCCAATAATATTAGATGTAATAGTTTCTTACATAAGTGAGTTTTTGAATGTTTGTACATACAACACAAGTGTTCATGAATCCGATAATAGGTTAATTCAAACTAACAATAGTATCTTGATTCAAATATTGTTATTTAGATAGGAATAAACATAATCCATTCTAACTTAGTTCACTGATGAGTTTTGTTATTGAATTCATAGATTTGATAACTTAATTTATTAAGACAATCACGTTGTAGCTGTGTTCGTATTTCTTTTAAGTTGAATTTAATAGAACAATTTAAGCTTATTTATATTTTTAATCCAAACTATAAATTAGGTATTTGTATTCAAAACTAATAAGAGCATAATTGTCATTTTAAAAAGTAATTGAATGCATGAAATAATTGATGGGGTGTAAGAAGCAATTGTCTCCATGTTTTTCATAAAAATTGATCCTAACGTCGGTTTCCTTCTTCATTCCATATTTTCTAAAATATTAAAATATTGTTCTAAATTTATAATTATATGTATTTTAGATTTGTATAATTCAAAATAAATATTTATATTTTAGATTGTACAATTCATAATTTAAATAGTAAAATAAAAAATATCAAAATTCAAAATACAATTTTTATATCCTAAATTGTATAATTCAAAATATAAAAAAAAATTATATTCCATATTTTTATATTTTAAATTATATAATTCAAAATATAAAACAAAAATGATATTTTATACTGTATAATTCGAAATATAAAAATTGTGTAATCATTTTCTTATGTTCACGTTATTTCAAAACCTATTTTTTAAAACTTATGACAAAAATTATATGATTATGTAAAATTTTCTTATAAACTTCACTTAAATATCGAATGCAGATAACTTTGTGAAAATATTTAAAATGTTTTAAAAGTGTGAAATTTTTTTCTTAATCTTAGATATATTTTTGAAATTCTCACTCTTTTTCTAGTCTTAATTTATTTTTTTACCATATTTTTTCATATTTGTTGATCACCAACAAGCACTTTTAGTTGATTATACAAACCCTGAAATTCGTAGTAATATTATTGTTTAACAAGTTTCAAATATTTAGCTACCACCTAAATTTAGATATTTTCCTTGATCAAATATTGCTCATTGGTGGTTAAAAATTTAATATATTTTATTTTAGACTGGGCTTAAATTCTAATATCTGTAATGATTTAGTCCAGAGTGTTCGACGAGTTTATGTAAAAATGACTAATATATAATATTAATACTGGCAGGATTACCATATGGGTAAAACCAACATGTTAAGAGAGTCAGTATTTTAAATTCTTGTAAAAGAAATTAAGATAAAAGTAATAAATAAACATTTATTACATATCATTACTCTAATGAAATTATTATTAAATTCATTGTTAAATGGTCTTGTGTGTTCACTCCTTCCTACCTCGAGAACTATATCATTACATATTGTAAAACACTTTGGTTTTAAATTTATATAGCCAATATTTTTCATAATAACTTTAGAGAAAAACAAAAATTATTCTTTTAATAAAATAAAATGAATTTATAATAAAATAATATATAGAAGTCGTATATAAAGTATTATTTTAGTTTATGAAGAAGTTTATTTTTTTTGCTTTATTTTTCTCTTCTAATCTTTATAAATAACTAGAGATAAATTTGTACATTAAGATGCCAAAATTTTCCCAAAATACCAAACTAGTTTTGATCTCTTATCCAGACGTTTAATCTACATATGGGACAATATGATGACAACCTTATTTAAAAATAAATAAATAAAAATTTTAAAAAAGACAACATATCTTTTACAAAGTTTAAATTAGTCATCTGCTTTTATTTCTGAAGGATTTCTTAGTTTTTTTTTTTTCTTGATCCAGTTATGATAGCACACCAATTTTCATACTAGGTTCGGTTTTAAGCATCATTCACCTTACGTGGAAGCTTCGCAAACACATATTCTATTTGTTTAATTATTTTAAAATCTCATTCATTATTGCTTAAAATTCAAATAAGAATATTTTCTTGTTAGCCTCCCACACACACTATCTATACATTAAAATATAAAACACATAGCATCTAGATAATGTCATTCAAACCTATTTTTTCAAACGTAAAGTAGTGTCATAAATTAATTAAATCTGGTTTCATATAAGTGATAATATAAACCTATTAAACAATAATGGTTCTTGATTTTAATACATAAAGAATAAGGTATTTTAATTTTAGAAGAATATGTATAGTTAGAAAGACTAGTTTTTTTTTTTAATTACATATTTTATCATTTAATTTTTTTATAACATTTTATCGAATATTTTTTAATTTTACATACTTCATTTATACGTTAAATATGCAACTGCCTAGTTACAAGTAAAAATAACAACCACATATCTGGTTATTTTTATATTTTGTTTTTACTTTTTCATGGCAAGTCAGCACGCATGTTAGACAGTAAACAAATTAATATTGTATGGAAATTAAAACTGTGATAGTAAAATAAAAAAATTATGAAATCAGTAAAATAAAAATAGTTAAATGTATAATTTTAGGTCAAAGCAAAAAATTATTTTATTCAGCCAAGAAAGCAAAGAACAGAAGATATCTATGTACCAATAATATTTTGTCGGTGAAGGACAAAACAGACTAAGCAATTTATACGATTATTTCGTTAAGAGTTTTTTTTTTTTTTTATCAGCAATAATTTCGTTAAGAGGTTAATATACTTACGCTTAAAATTTCTTGGGTTTGAATTATTCTAATGAAAGTGGTCACAAAGTTTTCTTTAAGATAAGTTGCTTCGGCTTCAATCGATAGTATATTGACTAAAACACATAAAACAAGAACAAAAACAATAAACAATAAAGCCTCCGGAAATTAAGCATTATTGAATAAAGGAAACTCACATGCAGCAAACTTAACGCAATTCTATAATATGCCAACCCAAGTACATACATGTGTAAATATATATAAAAATTTAGTAGTTTTTTCACTTAGAAATTTTATAGGAATGATGTAATTTTGCACCAATTTTATCATAACGCAACAACTTTTATTTCCGTTAATTTGTTATTAATTACTTATAAATGTGAAATATTTTTACTGTAAAAACAATATATGAAAATTATGCATGACGGTGATGATTTTTATATATTATTTTTATACTGACTTCAATTATTTTTTTTAACCTTTTTTTAATTTACATAAAATAATAATTTTTTATTTTAAAAATATTTTCGAATGTGTTTATGGTTGCATAAATTAAAAATATTTTATTATTTTATATATTAAAAAAATATAGGTTCCAAAATGAAATAAATCTAAAATCACATGTAGATTATGTAAAAAAAAAAAATACACTTTGAAAACACATTATTGTACTCAACTCAGAACATTTTATTCTCCTAATCAATCTTATATTATAAAATATATTTTAATAAAAATATATAAGTAAAAATTATCTATGTATTATAACCATTTGTTGAGTTAAAATTAATTGTATTAAACTATATATGAAGTATAAGATTATTTATGAGTTTTCATTAAAATTTTTATTTATCTATAAATTTTTAGATTCTCTAATATCAATTAAAATTATAGATTATATAATATATAAACAATAATAATATATGTGTTTTTGTTTAAATAAATACATAAAATTAAAATGAATATAAATGCTAAATTTAAATCATTAAAATAAGATAATATAATAATCCAAATCATTATTATCATATTTAATAAAAGAACAACATATATATATTTATATATTTAATTATATTAGTATTACAACTAATTTATTATTATTAACTGATTTTATTTATTTCTTTATTCAAAACAATTTAAATAAATAAAAAACATTAAAAAATAAATTCTTACATAAAACTACCAATTTATTAAATAAATATTTACATAATTTTATTTGATATTTTTAAACAACTCAATGTATCATTTTTTAAATAATTATTTACATAAATCAAACATTTTAATTATGATAAATAATTGAACATAATTATTACACAATTTATCACAAACTATTTTTCTATGTTTTTATAAAATTAATATAATTTATTTTCTCACTTCTTATTATACGTTATAATAAATAGTTTTTAAAAAAATTTCAAAAACAATTTATAAAATTATTTATTAAATTATTCATCACTTTTACACATTTTTTTCTGTTTTTAAATAAAAAATTATCATCTTTTTCTTAACAATGGTTCTTGTGGTTGGACGAATTCCATTAGGTTGTTGTCCAAACAATACACCGTCTTAGTCAGGAATGATTATATTTCAAATAATAATCATAGGTTTTAGCTATGAGTGATTACATTCCAAATAATATTTTGATTTTCAGTCAAGAGTGACTACGTGTCCAAACAATACTCATGTTATTTTAGCTAAGAGTGATTTAAGTCCAAATAATATTCTCTTGTATCTTTGCAATGTTAGTTTGCTTAGTGTAGCTTGAACATGTTGATCAAGGATTGGACATAACTTAGGTTATCAGAAGAATCAATATAAAAATATTTTTTGCCAAGATAGGTGTGTTAGTTGGAGCCATTTCCATTAGACCAAAAGTTATAACTAATAATCAGTTACACCTCTTCCTACTTAAGACCCAAACACCATAAAGATTGTGACTTATTACATCTAACCTTTGATGCGAGATAGTTGATGCACCGTACAACAATTTTCTCCTTAGTATTTGTCTCGTTAGGGATCAAACTTTTTCATTGTGATTTAGTCCACCTTGTCTATGCTACGAGATAATTGATGTCACCTGTAACAATCTTCCTTTCAACAATTGTTCCACCAGAAACATGTAAAAATAGGTTAAACCATAAGACAGGAGGGTCAAATTATGTTTTAAAATTTTTTACAAGTTTTCGCAAATATTTTTTGATGATACATATTAGACAATAGTTTTTGACTTGACAAATGATCTATCAAAGACTTTAAAAATTTTAGTTTTAAAAATTTTCCTTCTTAAGTTAGTGCAAATGTAGTAACATGCAATTTTAACAAGATGAGAAAAAGAAGAATTTACTTTATGATTTAATATCGGTTCATCTGAAAATGCAATCTACATCTAGTTTTGGATAAACTAATCGACTTTCACTATCTACACTAACACTACAAGTTACAACATGAATATTCTTTAGGATCATAATTACTCTTAACTAATCTATTGAGTATTTTTTGGAACATAGTCATTCCTTGCTAATCCACTGAATATTCTTGAAACACTTAGCCACTCCTCACTAAAAATTTGAGTATTCTTTTGAAATGTAGTCAGTTCTAACTAATCCCACTAAGTATTCTTTTACACACAATCACTCCTTGCTAAGACAAAGATTTGTCTAAAGAGTGTTCTAAAAGATCACTACGGTTGCTCACTATAGAGGATAATGTCTTTCTACATATACATGGTTTAAACACTCCACTAGTTTTCTAATGGTCACAATAATATTCTGACAATGCTTCTTAGGTCACAAAAATTTGAATATCATTTTAGTAATTTGCAAATTAAAGGTGTTGAAGAAAAAAGTCATTGTAAATGATTTTATTGTTGTTGATATGATAGTCTTCCTTGTGTTTGAGCATATTGAATATAGAGACGCATTAAATTCACTCCATGGATGCATTAAATGTGCTTCATGCACTAGATGTTATTCTTTTCTTGGGACAACATCTGTAAAATGAAATGTGTAAAGCGATACCATATAGAATAAATAGTCTTCTCTAGAGTTTACAAAGCACGTGTCAGAGAGTTGTTGAAGTATAACAACTTTAGATCCTTTTTCAAGAGATCTTTTATGTGACATAAACTTGTAGAATCATATTAGTAGACAAAGGAAGTGAACGTTCTCTACAATAAAGAATAAACATAAAAATATTTTGTGAAGTACAATGTTAGCTTTAGTTTATATGTATATTGTTTGAGAAAATCATTGCTTATCAAACATAAAAAAGATCGTAGCATGTTATATCGTCCGTCAAACGAAATACTTGTGTCTCACACATGATCTATTTAAAAAAAAAAATTCTTTTATCTTAGAAGCACAATATGTTCATGCTTTATACTTTGTTATTTAAAATCACTTAATCAAAATATAGGTGGTCGAATTTTCTCTAACCATCTCCTTTTTTTGTTGAATCTTTTACACAAGGATTTTAATCTACACACAACCATTACTAAAATGAATTAAAAGAAAATCATATCTTAAGATATTAATCAATTAAGATATTTTATAATTGATTAAATATGTTTTCTATATCAATTATAAAACACAAATAATTGATTAATATGTCATAATTTATTAAAAAATATGATTTTTAAAAATTTTCTTCACACATTTGTATGAAAATTTAACAAAAAAAAATTATCTCATCTTTTTGTAGATTTACGTATTGAATGTTGTGAAATTTGTATAAATTATGAATGTTGTGAAACTCTTGGTTTCTTATTTAATCTTAGCGATCGTTTTGACTTCTAGCAAATGTATAACTTAATTATGCTATATAAACTTTCACAAATTTTAATCATAAAAAAGATAAAGAGTTAAAGTCACACAACAAATATACTTTTGAAAAAGGTGTGAAATTACATAGCGTATTTTACACTAAAATTTATACCAAAATATAATAATATCAGCATCAATCATAAAATAATTAAAAATTTCAATATTTGGTTGGTAGGGAGTAAAATTATAAGACAAAATAAATGATAAGTAAGACTACGCAACTATTCCCTTCGCCAACTATATGGTTGGTTAGATCTATGATTTGATATTATAATAGTTTAAATCTAAGCTCAATACACATTAATTAAGATACATCAGTGTGCATATCTTATGAGGGGATAAACCACTAATTACATTAAAATATATGCTCTTTTTTATATAACCATGATACTTGCCAGATAACATTAGTAGAACTATTTTTTCTCAATCACATTTTTTTTTTCTGTTCACAAAACTCAGATTCAAAACTTCGTTTAAGAAACCAAATCCAATACTCTTCTACCAACTACATGTTTAGTAAAATATGTGTTTCGAAGATTAGAATTTCTGTCATAGTGAGTAACAGCTTGTATTCATTATAAAATTACATCAATTTGATGATAGAAACACAGTTTTAAAATTCAAATGCAAAGATCCATCAGAATAATTAAATATCAAAACAGTAGCTTTCAACAAATATCTAGAAATGTTATAAGTGGTCCCAATTCAATCAAAGAAGATGAACTAAAATATTTGAAAATGTAAATTAATTTAACTGTTCACCAATCAGTTCCATGAAACTTGCAGCATGTTATATGAACAAACATCTAAAGTATTTATTATCTATCCTTCCCTTCACCATATAATCTCCATGATACACATTCCATGGCAATTCCCAACTGTACAATACAGTTACTGATATAGCATATATACTGAATTTCAAAAGAAAATACACAGAGACGTGGAATTAAATATAAAGAATGCTATAAGGGAAAACAGTTAAGCCTAGTGCCACAATGGAGTGAAACAATGTACAAGAATCATCTCCTATTTTCTCCTGTGGAAAGCAAAAATGAGCAGAAAAAAATTTCAAGTTCTGTTAACAAATGTCAAAGAGATGTTGGTTGTTGCATACTTTCTCTTCACAAGCCATCTTTGGAAGGAAGATCATGGTATGTTTGAGTGAGTGTCAAGTTTCCTTCTCTCTCATTGGACTCAATAAGCATCTTCACAACTTCCCTCATTGATGGCCTCTTTGTAGGAGACACACTTGTGCATCCTAAAGCAAGCTTCAACACAGTGAGCATGTGATTCACTGTGGTTTGGTCTTCCAGATCTACACGAGTGTCAAGTATATCTGGCGTCAAGGAATTGTTGTGATCCCTGATATGGTTCCTCACCCATGACACAAGATCTCCTCCTTGATCTAGTGGCTGAACTGGTGTTCTTCCAGTGAGCAATTCCAATAGCACAACACCATAACTGTAGGTGTCACACTTTTCTGTGACCTTCATGGTATATGCATATTCTGCCACACAGGACCAAAATTGTTCACCAAACAGTATTTTGATAACTAGTCAATTTTAGTCCAAAAATGGAAAAACAAAAATAAAAAATGAGACATTAAGAAGCTCAAGTGGTGGTAATATGCCAAATGATTAATGCACAAAACTCGCTTTTTCAATAAGGAAACTAAAAAGTAAACATTGTTTATGAGCATGGAGTTTCACATAATAAGCTACAAGACACTACTCACAATAATATGATCTACCTTGATAAACTAGAGTGTCTATGTCAAAACAAGATACAAAATGAAGAAGTTTAAAATACATTAGCAGACTACAACAGAATAGGAGCTTACCAGGTGCAATATAGCCATAAGATCCAGCAACAGCAGACATTGATTTTGACTGGGGCATGTCAATCACTTTTGCCAAACCAAAATCACCAACATGAGCCTCAAAATTTTCATCCAGTAGAATGTTGTTAGATTTTATATCGCGGTGAATAATCTTTGGCTTGCAGTCATGATGCAAGTAGGCAAGACCCTCAGCAGCTCCAAGAGCAATCATGAATCGAGTTGACCACTCCAAACTACATGCAGAACCGTGCAATAGTTCACCTAAGCTACCTCTTTCCATGTACTCATAAAGCAGTAGATTGGAACCCTGGTGGTAGCAAAAGCCATACAGTTTCACTATGTTCCGATGCCTTATTCTTCCCAGAGTTGATATTTCAGCTCTGAAGCTATTCTCAATGTTGTTCCCTTCCCTGTTTGATGCTAACTTCTTAACAGCAATGGTCTCACCAGACTTCATCACTGCCTTATAAACGGTTCCACATGCTCCCTTACCAATAACATAGCTTTCATGAAATCCTTTTGTAGCTTCAACCAGATCATGGAATGTCAAACCTTCCTTTGGAGGGAAATAGATATCTGAATCTGGGGAGGGAGCCTCAGTGCCTCCAAAGGAATCAACTTGCTCCCGAGGACGTCTCATAAAATATAAAATAACTAAGATGAAAATGAGAGAAACACCTCCAACAGAAGCTGCAATGATCATGACTATTTTAGCGCGACGAGAATCAAAACTTTTCCCTGGAGTATCAGAGTGAGAAGAAGAACTGGTGCTGCAGTCACCGAGAGGTGCACCACAGAGGCCATTCTCACCACCAATATAGCTGCTCACAGCCATACTTTGGAAAATTTTAGTGGAAGGAATAGGTCCAAAGAGGTTATTGAATGAGAAATTGCACCCCAACAAGCTTGACAGCTCTTCAAATGTGCTGGGAATTTCACCATCTAAATGGTTGTTATTGAGATAGAGATATTCAAGCATGTTGAGATTGCCAAGCTGAAATGGGATTTTTCCAGAAAGGTTATTGTAACTGAGATCCATTGCAATTTGCAAGCTTGAAAGAGAACCCAACTGAGGAGGTATTTGGCCGAAAAAAAAGTTGCCATCCATCAACAACCAGTTCAAATGAGACAGATTGCCTAATGCTGCAGGAATATTTCCAGACAGCCTGTTGTTTGAAAGCTTGAGAATCTCCAAGTGCTGAAGTGTTCCAATCTCATCAGGCAAGGAACCAGAGAAGTTATTCTGGCTGAGATCAAGCCTTTGTAGCCTTTGACACGAAAAAATTTCAGGTGGGATTGTTCCAGTGAAAAGATTTGACGAAACATTAAAGGTCACCAGTTGAGAGAGGTTACCTATTTCCTTAGGCAACTCCAATGTGAAGTAATTGTTGGCAATGTGAAGCCTTTGCAATCTGTGGCAGTTCCCTATATCACCAGGGAGTGTACCACTGAACCTGTTTTCACTCAAATCAATGGCAGTCAAGTTCTGCAGATTACACAATTCTAAAGGGAAGCTGCCAGTAAGCCTGTTTCCAAGTATCAATAACTGTGCCAATGATTCACAGTTTAGTATACCTGCTGGTATATTTCCATAAAGACGATTATCTGCAAGATTCAACAACATCAAATGGGAATTTCGGCACAGATGAGGAGGTATTCTTCCAGTCAAGTTGTTGTCAGAAAAGTCAACAACCCAAAGGGGACTATGAAGTCCAAGTCCCGTGGGAATAATACCACTCAAGGAGTTATCAAAAAGTTGCAACTGGTTCATTTTAGTCAAATATTGGAAGCCAAATGGAATTGGACCTGTGAGATTATTTATTGACAGATCTAGCTTTGACAGGTTTTTCAAGCTACTAAACTCATTTGGTATAACACCAGTTAGATGGTTCTCAAAGAGAAACAGCAAACTTAGACCATTTATTTTACCAAACTCTGAAGGGATACTACCTACTAAAGAGTTCTCTGAGAAATCAATGTCTAAACATGAAGTAAGATTTCCAATTTCCCTTGGAATGGTTCCATTCAACTTGTTTCTGTAAACATAAAGCCACCTCAAGGATTTGAGGTTCCCAATTTCCTTAGGTAAAGGTCCAATAAGATAATTCCCATATATAGCAATGTTCTCAAGGCTGCTACAATTCCCAATCTCTTTAGGAATAGGCCCTGACAGCTGGTTTCCCCATAAAACCAATTCTTTCAAGCTGGTAAGCATCCCAATCTCCCGTGGAATCTCCCCTCCTATCTGATTCTGTGCAAGACCAAGACGCATTAATCTCTTACATCCACCAATTTCCTTTGGCAAGTTACCAGTAATGTTATTTGCCCCAGCTCTGAAATTTACAAGATTCTTAAGATTTCCAATGGAACTAGGCAGGGGTCCCACAAGAAAGTTGCTATAGGCTACTAGCTCAACCAGTGAAGACAAGTTCCCAAACTCATATGGAATCGAACCAGAGAGTTTGTTGTTGTAAATATTCAAACTTTTCAAAACAGACAGCTTACCCAATTCAGCCGGAATTGTGCCCTCAAACTGATTATTGTTCAAATAAAGATATTCCAGATTCAGGCAATCACCAATCTCCTTGGGGATATTTCCAGTCAACCCATTGTAGGCAAGATTGAGATAAATCAGATGGGTCAAACCCCCAATGCCAGAAGCATTTACAGTTCCAGAAAGATCCATTGAAGTCAAATTAAGAGATGCAACCACTGGATTGTTATTATTATCATGAATGCAATTTACACCTTTCCATCCACATGGGGTTTCATCAGTAGGCTTCCAATTTTCCAAAACATTAGAATTATCATGAAGTCCATTCTTAAGCTCTAGCAAGATTTGCCCCTCAGTGTTCAACCCCTCAGTGCTACAAAGAAGTGAAGTCAATAGCAGTAAAAGAAAAGAATACCCTATTGCCAAAGCTCTCCCCTCCTTAATATCGCCAGCCATCTTACCATTCAAGACCTGCACAAGTAAGCCATCAATCAATCACTTTAACAACATAGACAATTTTTTTTTTTCTGTCATAACCTCGGATAAAGAAAATTCAAGTATTGATTAGTGTGTAATCAATTGAGCACTGTTTGAAAAAGGCTATTTTGCTCAGAAATGAAATAGTCCAAATGTTTTGGAAGATTCTTGCTCCAATTGGAGCATTTGTACAGACCAGAAAATTTTTGGTAACTCGTATAATTAACAAAACCTCAAAATTCAAACTTGGAGTAGGTCCAATTAACTTAAAGTCATATTCCACAATACCAAATCACCATTGCCAGGTTCAAAGGAAAAAGACAAAGACACACATGTATATTACACAGAAAGCCACCATTCAAAATGGTTAAAACAATAGCAAAAGAAAGAAAAAAACACACCTTTCATTCAAAGACGGCCATCACTCATCAAAAAAGAGATGTAAACAAAAGCAGCAGGTCCAGCACTTGCGATCAAAACTGGTTGTGAAGGAAAATTACGAAGAACCATGAAGAAGTTAACGAAACTTTAGCCAAAAATAGAATAGACCCACGTGGCCTTTGGACATGAAAAGTGGGGATCTTCGATCTGAAAGAGAAAAGGCCAAGATTTCGAGGAGAAAAATCCAAAGCCCTTTTTGTTTTCAGGGACCGAGGAAGAAGCAAGACTCAAGGTTCAATGAATCAGTGAATGAATATCCATCCTCCTGGGGTGGCACTATTTGTGGCTTTTCTCTGTTGGGTGGGGTTTGGCACAAGGAATGAAAGAATGAGTGTGAAGGATCAACCTTTTTTTGGGGGTGAAGTTTTAATGGCCGACAAAGCATGCTTTCACCTTTCACTTATTTGGATCATTTTCATTGTCTCTCTCTAACACCAAAAGGGTCTTTCTTTGATGTTGTTGTTGTTTTGTTGTTGATATTGTTAATGTTTGATGATCCCTTTTCAAGTGTGATACAGAAAGAGGAAAGAGAAGAAAGTTTTGTGAAACTTTTCTTGACAAAATTTTGGTAGTTTTGTGTTTGTTTCTTTTTTTTTTTTTTTTTTTCTTG
>Ga0209700_100214_pt1 | contig 97096 bp, 36 predicted proteins | sample SiratroredBW_FD_187528 | JGI IMG/M metagenome (GOLD analysis project Ga0209700, IMG submission 187528) | Root nodule microbial communities of legume samples collected from California, USA - Siratro red BW (SPAdes) (version 2) | ecosystem: Host-associated > Plants > Roots > Nodule | place: USA...
AACGTGTTCCCACTGTCACTCCACGATATCACCTCGTTCGTCTCTGGATCCTCCACCAACTCATACGTCTTCGTCAAAAACGGTGCCGGCACAGATCGTTGCGACATGATTTCACCCTCACAAATCACTTCTTATTACAATTATTCTAAATAAAAAAAAAAAAAAAAAAAAAAAAAAAAGACACAAAAAAAAATAACAGGGAACTCAGGAGGAAGCACTAAAAAGGAGGAGAGCTGTCAAGAACTCCCAATCCCAACAATAAAAGCCAGAAAGGAAGAAGCGAGAGTGAAGTAAATCTTTGGAAGGTTTTCTGGAATGATCAGAATCCATGAGTCAAAATCTCCAAATCAATTACCATAATTTCACGACACAAAAGGATAAGGTACTATGAATACTAACTATTGTAATTCTCCTGCTCGAGGATTCTAGGGCGAGGAGAGACTCTTATAGAATACGGAACCAAACATTTTCCAACCCCAAGTGACGTGTCAGTTCTAGAATTTTTGAGAAGCTTATACATATAAAAAATGACAACCTTTTTTTTGGACCAAACCAAAACTGAATCCACACGTACGCAATAACAGCGCACTTTGCTTTATGCAACAGTGCACTGGATAAGGAGAAGGGAGAAGAGAAGCATTACCCACGATTTTCACAATGGTCATCTTTGGCTTTCTCTTGTTAAAATTGCGTTTTCTCTTCATTCATTTTTCTAGAGTGGACTTTCTAATAACTTTCCTTGTTGAAAAACTTTTCCATTTCAATTATTATTTATTTTGAACATAAAATATAAGCCGGTGCGTTTTAATTGTTTTCAATGGACGAACGCGTGTGCTTGTAACTATTTCTAAAAAGTTATAAAATAAAATTAATTTACAAAAATATATATTTTTTTTATTGGAAGGGGAAAGAGTAAGTGGGTAAGAGGGCTTTTTCTCTTGTCTCACCTAACTCTGCATTTCTCATTTGCCTCCATTCATCGTTATTGATATTTTAATTGTTATTTTTATTGTTGCTATGATTAACTATGTACGTGTCTTGTCATTTTTCATCAATTGGTCTCCCTAGCCCTTTGTCCATTTTCTTTTTTGTGTGTTAGACCTTTTATGCCTGTTATGACCGCCCAACAAATATATTAAAAAAAATATTGACAATGGAAGAAAAAGAAGACTAATGCCTTATACACACACATGATATGACTTTTATTTGTCCCTTACTTGATTTGGACTTTTATGTTCTTTCCTCACAAATTCCTCCAATGTAATTGTCACACTAAATTAACACCATGTTTTAAAGTACCTACTTGGTACTACACTTTCCTCTGTTTTCACTGAAATTTATTACCCTTAGATTCTTGTCTCTTCAAGCAACTCCACTCTAGAACAATTAATACCTGAATGCCTAAGTTAACTACATCATTTCATTTATCAGTCATATTCAAGCCACTTATGTTTCAAATTAATAAAGAAATACCTTAGGATTTGATTAGTATAGGTTTAATGATGCATTTGACTCTCACAAAACACCTTTCTTAGATTATAAGCTTCTTTGTAAACTGTGTGCATAAATGATATATGAGGAAACTGTATTGATAACTGTAGAGAAAAAAAACAGTACTCTTATTCTTTTGTAAACTATTTTTTTCCACTTAATTTTTTTCTTATGTGGCTAGTTAATTAAAGTTATGAAAATATCCTATTATAAATGTATAGTTTTATTAAGTCAGGCTGTGTTTGATGACTTGTTGGTTGATTAATCTTGACATTTCATAAGTTCAGATGAAGTAATAGATAACCAACCCTTTTATATAAATATTTCAAAATATAAATATGTATTATAGAAAAAAAAAAAAACATACTTCTGATTCCATTAAAAAGTTATGTGTTTGATTGCATTATATGAATAGTAAAATTTATAGATCACATGTTTCATTCAACTTACTCATTGTCCACCACTCAATTTACAACTAAAAGAAGTTCACACTCAATTATAAATGTTAATAATACGTACTGAGAATATTTTATCTACCAAAAGGTGCTAACAAATATGTTTCAAAAAATATACTAAATCATAACATATTATTTTACATATCATACTATCTTTTTAAGACAAAAATAATTAATAAAAAAACGTAAGAATAATTTGCTTTTGAATTATTGTAATGAAAAGAGAAAAACAAATTGTTGTCACTATCTTAAAAAAGATTGTAAAAATATATATATTTTAAGGTTTGTTTTACCAATAGTTATATAACATATTTGAATTGACACATTTGTGAATTAATTATAAAAATAGTGTTAATAGAAAATATATATTTATTGGTGTGTGTCAATGTCTTCTATATTATTCTTAAGTATGTCCAGATCATACAAATTCATAAATAGTCTTTATTTTTTAAATAAATCATAATCAAAATAAGATAAAATGTTGATAATGTGTTCAATTGCACATACAGTAATTTAAAACATGTAAAATAGCAATAACTAATTATACAAGAAAAAATTTTACAAAAGTATTTGTCAAATAATTTTTTAAAAAAGGGAAAGAACATAATATCTTCCAAAAAATAATATAAAATATATAATATTTGCTTAAAGCAAGAAAATATATTATCATTTTTCATAAAAAAATAAAAAAGAATAATCTTAAACTTAAATTATTATATTAATTATACTAATATATATATATATATATATATAGTATATTGCATATCTTTATTTATGAATATATGTACATATATATCATTGTTTTCTTTTAAATTGAAAAAAAATATCAATATAAATTTGTTTTTTATTTAATTATAAATAATTTAGAAGTGATAATGGAGGCCTCATTTTAATCCATTCCGCTGTTCAAAAATAGATAAGGGCAAACTTTGCCATAATAATTATTGATTTACCACAAATATAAAAATTCAAAATTAAAAATTTATCTCCATCCCTTAAGATGGATTCTTTTGTGTGAATCTAATTATTAAGGTGTCTTTACACTTTCTTCGTATTTAAACTATTATAATGTTAATATTTATTTTTTTATAAAATTTTACAATATAGATTATAACCTAAATTAATCCACAAATATAAATGTTTGTTGTATTCAAATTTTTATTTATTTTTTCTGTATATCTGGGGATTTTGATTAATGCAACCAATTTAAAAGACAAAAGAATTATAATTCAAGAATTAAAATGCATTAACATTCAAGAACATAAATAAAGTTGGAAATTAAATTCAAAAAAGGAAACATTAATTCACATGTTCAAAATTTATATAATTTGTCATATCATCATTAGATCCAACTTTAATAAGTTAATAATCCAATCAATTAAGTTAACTGAAAAAAACTAATTAATTTATAATTATGAATTAAATTAAAATATTATTTAATAAAATTGTATTTAATTATCAAATTAAGATTCAATCAAATACTAATCTTAATTTTAAAAAAATCAGAGAAGCAAATTAATGTCATAAAATATAAATATAAATTTAGAAAAAAATAACAAATATGGAGAATTAATCAATCAACATGAAAGCTTAATTGGAATAGTGTACACATAATTTTATATACTGAACTTCAAAATTTAGTTTTCCTTGAAGAACAAAGAATACAAAATAAAGAAAATTCTAAAAGTTGATAAAATTTCTAAAATCAAAAAGCTAAAGAAAAAAAAAACTAAATTCCTAATTATAATTCAAATAAGTCTCTATGTGTAAACTTTAATTAGTAGTGTGTAAGAATATGATAGATCTAAGTTCTAAATAAGTTAAAAAATCTAGTTATCAAAATTTAAGTTAAAAATAAAATGTCAAACCTTTAATAACTCTTATACAAAAACACAATAAATTTATCTCAACTCTACAAAAATCATAGAAAAAAAAAGTTTAAATCCAACAAATCATAAATTTATTTTAAAGCTAGAAAGCATAAATTTGTATGCATCTCAAATCAGTTAAAAACAATATTAACAGAACAAGTTATAAAAAAAATAACAAAAATGATATTAACTAAAATTACTAAATTAAGACTATAAAAAAAATAACAAAAATGATATTAACTGAAATTACTAAATTAAGACTATTATTTACGTTGAATCAAATTATTACAACTATACGATTTGAAAATTAGAAATAAAACATATAATTTTTTTTTAATGTTATAATGTTTATAATTCAATTTAGACACATAAAGGGAAAATGTAAAGAATGCTTATCTGTTCAATGACGTATTTATTTGCTTAATTTACTGAGAAGTAGCACTAAATGTCTTTACTTTCTCTAAGTTTTGCTCCTAAACATCTCCAACAATTATATCTTAAGCAAAGCTTCTACCTATCTCAAAAATCTTCAATGGGTGATAAAGTTAAAAGGAAAAACAATATAACTGGAGTAAAATACTTTAATACATGACCAACAGTGAAAATGTACTGCTCATTTTATTCGAAGAGAAGAATTGAATCAAAAAATTATACCTCAAGAGAAAAAAAAATTAAAAGTGCATAAGAAGTAGGAGAAGAATAATATATCCATTCCCATAACCTAACCTGCATGATCCAACCCGTTAGTAAAATAATCATGTTTGTTAACTTTTTTTTTTCAACCATAAATATCCTAAAAATTACAAGACAAAGTAATGTTTAACTGGGTGAATAAACAAAAGTTTTATATTCTGTTATATTTTAAAAAATATTAGGCTATAGGAAAACTAGTTGGAGCTAAAATCATGTCTTAAATATATGGAAAAAATCTAAAAAAAACTATAGTGGCCAGCATCACACTTAATCTAAAAGAAGTTAATTACGAGACATACCTTTTGGGTGAAAAATGTGAGTCAAACTTTAGGATTAGATAATCATACAAATTCCTTCACATAAAATATAGGGATATGACTTTTTTTTATAACAGGTAAAGTTTAATAATAATTTATAAAATATAATATGTTTTTCATGTTGATGTACTGTCTTTTTATTTAATCATTATTTATAACAAGATATTGGCCGAAGTAAAAAAAAAAGTGGATCAATGTTTGACCTGGTAAAATTACAATTATAATAAATAAGATTCAGTATCATATTAATATGTAATTTGTTTAACTTTCAAAATTTAAATGTAAATTATCTTATTTAAATATATAATTAAATTAATATAAATTTTAAATTTTAATTTATTAGAATATATATATATATATATATATATATATATATATAGATTAAATTTAATTTATTAAAAAATAAATCATCAAGACAATCACAGATTGTCGAGACCATCTTGACAACATAATTTTGAAATAAAATTACCACCGTTAAAGAAGAAAGGACGTTGAAAAAACATAAGCATAATTAAAGGATACTTGTTTTTTTTATCCTAAGTATCTGTATAAATATAAGTTCATTTAGAGTAGTTTAAATAGAGAAGTGTCCAAAATATAAATACAGGTAAAATCTATGCAAATTTTAATTTAAATTATATTTGAGTTCTTATTTAAGCAAGAATTATGTTGTGTGTCAGTGTTTTTTTTGTCAGTATATTAGTCCCAACAACTGAAAATCAATAACTAATAACTGTGAATTCAAAAAATACTGAGTAAAATTTGTACAGTTTTTAATGTGGATTCTCTCTGAATTTCTATTTGAAAAAAACTATGGTGTGTGTCAAAGTATGTATTATGTGTCAGAGTATCTTTTATCAGTATATTTGTCCCAACAACTGAAAACCAAGAACTAACAACTATGAATTAAAAAAAAAAAATGATTTATAAATACAGGTAGAATCTATGCAAATTTTAATATAGATTTTTTCTGAATTTTTATTTGAACAAAAACTGTGTTGGGTGTCAGAGTATATTATGTGAGTACATTAGTTCTAATAATTAAGAACCAATAACTAACAACTATGAATTTAAAGAAATCTGATTTAAAGAAGTTGAGATAGTAATAAAAGGACTTGATAACATATGTAATCTTAAACAAATAATCTCTAATAAAAACAAAAAATATTTAAATATATAATAAAAAAACAACTAAACATAACTTGGAGGCATTTAAAAATAAGTCAAAATAAGATAATATTATAAACATAATCATTCATATACTTAAATTATTTAATATAATTATTTGTAAAACATTATTTAAATTAAACTATTATTTTTAAAACATTATTTAAATTAAATAATATTTTGTTTAAGGTTTAGTATTGATGAATTATATGAACAAGTAAGAACACTAATATATAAAATTTACATTTTATAAAAATTGGAGAAAGTATATTATACATAATACATAGCTAAAAAATTATAAAAAAATATTAAAAATTGTATTATTATATACTCTCATAATAAAATATGATATTACGTTATACAGATAATTATTTTAAGATTTAAACTATGTAAAATAATTAATTTTAATTGTTAAATTATTATATACCAACACTATAAGTGATATTGAGTATTACATTCTCTCACCATAGTTAAATTTTATAATTAAATATCTTTTGAACTTTAAATCATAAATTTGTTTATTGTAAATATTTTTTAAATATCCATAGATTTATTATGCATGTCTATACTCTTTATGTAGTCACAACATCAAACTTCTATGTATTCAAGGTTACAAAGATATTAAAATTTTTTAATAGTACATATAATATTTTTGTTAAGTTTAATGTAAATGTATAGGAAAAATATTATTTTTAAAATAATCACTCATTTAAGAAATAAATAATTTTTTTATTAAAAAAATAATAAAAATACTTATTTTAAAAATAAGTAGATTAGATAAACACATTAAAAATAGAAAATTATCTATTTATTAAAAACATTTGTTTTTGAAAAAATATACATAAACAAACTCGTTCATAACATTATTTTGTAATTTATATTATTGTAGCTGGGTTAGACAAAACACTAACACTATTCTCATTAATTCTTTAACCGTAAAAAAATATGCACAATAATATTGGACTGGACAACATTTGAGTAAAGTTACATGATTTTAGTTAGTTTTTTTTTTTTTTAAGAATATGAGCACCAATAGTTGAGACATTACATGTGAAGATTTTAATGAAGATAGTTTGATAAATTGTAATTTTTGCTCTTCTTGCTCTTTCAACTTTTGAATTTGTTAAATATATCTCTATTAACTATTAATACTACAATATTGACTATGACTTGAGATTAAGTACATGATGCTTGAATTAATATTTACATTGAATTACATTTTTTTATTTGTTTATAATATTTAATCTACTATTTTTAAATTTTTAATAATACAAGATTAGTTTTTTTATGAAAAAATTAGAATTGAAGTGGATCTGGTTTGTTCTCTTACTAATTAAATATATTATTAACTCATTGTATAAATAAATTATTAAGTCGTTTGAGTGGTCTGAGTAATAATATTTATCTATTATATCAAGAGTCAATTTTAAGGAGAATATTTTTTTTAAAATAAAATAAAAAAATAAATTGATGAGTAAAGAAGTTAACAGAAGAGATGCAAGATATCTTATAATATTCTTATTATAAATAAAATAAAACATCGCAATGGTCAATTGATGTAAACAACAAATTTACTAGAATAATGACATCAACAAATAATTTAAGTTTGGACTAAGAATATCATATTGGAAAGTTCTATTTTCAAACATATGTATTTTGTCAAACTTTATAAACATATTATAGTCCGGGTTAGGAATGCCATGAGAAAGAGACAAGTATAAATTGTTATTTTAAAAAAAATTAGATTTTTATAATTATATTAGTAATGAAGACTGTCCTACTGTAGTCATCAATAATTTGAACGTTTCCATTCAAATAGAATTAATTCAATGCTCAAAATCTCGTACACAAATAAATGGAGAAAAAAATAGATATCAGTATGCTGCCTATATATAACTTGTATATAGGTAGAATTATAGCTTTTTTGAGAAAGAAAAATATATTGCAATATATCAATATTCTAGTTCTCCCTTCATATCCTCTGCTATGCTAGAACTTGAGTGGATATGTAGTTTTCTTTCTCAATTTGTTTTCATGTTACCTGCAAGAAAGAGACTAATCTAACATTTCCAGGCACACTCACTTCTAGCTTTAGGTTAGTTATAATCAAGACTATATAGTCAGATATTTCGTTCTTCTCAAGGTTAATTTACACTCATTCCAAATGTATTTTCTTTGTATCACACCATTTCTTATATCCATCATTATCTTTTGTTTTTTTTTATCTCTATATACTATCACCCAAATTCACCTCAAATGGGTGAAGATTGAGCATTAGCCTTCAATTTTTCATGGATGGCACAGTTCTCTTGACATAGTGTTCAACACTTAACAACCACCGTAATTTCCGTGTTAGCAATGGACTGACTTGACGGCAGCCTCCGTGTAAAAAAGTCAACACTGGAGACTTTCCATTCCATTCCACTGCCATTCTGTCTCTGGAAAATGGGTGGAAAATAAGTGATGACAGAGGGTAGCTAGCTAAAAGTACAATAAGTTAGAAACACAAAGTAGTCATTGCCAGCAGCGCAATATTCCCAAATGATGGAACCAAGGGGAGAATGTTGAAATTTGAAGCCTCTCTGTCTTACCTTTCACGAAAGACACAAGTTGAGTCGTACAGGTACCCATAGAAAGCAAGCTGTATCCCTCGTTCAAGTGAATCCCTTTGTCAGAGTTACAAGAATGTTATATTCTTCACTTCTTCTCCCTCCTCCCTTCTTGCTTTGCTTTTCAACAGAATACCAAGCAAACCCAAGAGGAAAGAGAAACTACAGATACCAAAAAGGAGCAGAGCAGAGCAGCACACACAGTACTGGATTCAAATGCACTAGTGGAACCAACACCTTTTCACACACCCGGCACAAACACAAAAACAAAACAAAACTAAATGTACGTACATCTAGCACATGACATAGATAATACTATAATAGATCTACCTTAGTCATCACATATTCGACAAGTACATTACAAAACAAGGCTTCTGCTGACACCCCAACATGTATTACTAACTAACTACTTTGCTTCCCTCACAATCGGGTGGTTAACTAGGGTCCGCCATCGCTTTGCTTCGGTCTGGTTCGGTGGAAGATCATTGTCATTCATATCAATCACACAGCTTCTATTGTAATGGTTCAGGTTTGACAACCCTGCTTAGGAATCAACAATTATCATCACATCTCATCGCATAACCCATTCAGCAAGAACTTTGACGCACCGCACAACCAACAACCTGAGCCCATTGCCTCAGCCTCGTCTTCACCGTCTGAGGGTTCTCACCTTCATAATTAATTCACATCAAACAAAGCAATAATTCAACAAAAATATCACCACATCTTAATCCACTTCAATCACAAATTAAAAATAGAAAAACCGAGATTTAAATGTCCTTAGCTATTTTTAATCTGTTCAAAGAATTCGAGTTTTACTTCGTTAACCTAAGTTAATTCTTACATGCGAGAGATCATTATCGAAAGCAGACAAGAGATCAGCTAAGCGTTAAGTACCTGTGGTGAAGATGGCGGAGTGGTGGGGACTTCCGTGGGGGGAAGGAGTGCCGTCGCAATCGGAGGCAGCGGAGGAAGACGGCGTGGTCTTGGAGACGAGGGATTCGTTGTAGTGTTTGTTGACGGCGTAGTAGAGGCCGAGAGCTGGTAGGGTATCGGAGAGGCGACGATCGAGCTCGACCTCGGGGGAGGAATCGAATCCGAAGCCTAACTCGATGCAGGCTTTGAGTTCGTCCACGTCCTCGTCGGTGACGCTCTTGCTGCGACGGTTCTTCCAGTTTCCCTTGCGGCGGAGCCAGGCCTCATCGCGGTAGGCGTCCGGCGACCACGATCGCTGCTTGAAGAGCGGCGGCGCTGACTGCAGGAGCGGCGGGCGCTGGAGCAGGAAGGGTGGCGGCGGCGCGTCGGCTTCCGGTTCCGACATGGGCGTGGAAAACATGCACAGCCCCTTGGAGTTGGGGTTGTGCGGAGGTCGAGGGACCTCGCACGATGGGTTAGGGAACGCTATGGCGTTGTTAGGTTTCTTTCTTTCGGCGCTTTTGAATGGCAAGGGACACCACAGGCTTTATTCTTAGCTGCTCCATCGAACCCACGCCTCTGTCCTCCTCTCATTGGTCCACGTCATCAATCCCTCTTTTTCTTTTATTTTATTTTTTATTTTGTGCCTTATTTCGTTCTTCTTTCCTTGCTTGGCGTACAAATATTTTCATGCTAAGCATTTATTTATTTATTTATTACTTATTTTATTTGTCCAACCAATGCATTGACAGAGAATAATCAAATATTATTTCGTATTAGTCTTCTCATTATTAACTTTCCTGCATGGAGTATAATAATATAATAACGCCTTGCTGACTAAGGAAATAATAAGCTCCAATATCAGATTAATTGATCCATGGATCGAGATTAACTATTCGTTAAGTTAGGTATAATACTCGATTATCTTCTAAATTATATTTTAATGCTGCTTCAATTTTACGATACACACGTCTTGCTATTTGAATTATTGACGGGAATCCTTTACCTTAAAAGCAATATCTGGCTATAACGTGTAGAGATCCAGGAAATTTTCTTGTTAACCGTGCATGTTTTCATTATTATAATAAGTAACAGAAATTATATTTTATACTTACTTCGAATTCGAATCCTGTGTTGAGGAAGTGATTGAATGTGTCGTCCACTAGTCAGATTATTACATTAATTAAATATATACATGCGCGTCATTTTACTTGTCAAAATTCAACCATGACAAGGTCACAACTTACTTATGTAAATGTAAGTTGTGTTTAGGATATGACTTTATATTGAAAACCTTGTGTTTAAATAACACTATTTTGATTTTTGAAATCAAAGATAAGTCATGTACGTCAAAAATAATTTTTTATTTTTTATTTATCTGAAAGTATGACTTCATTTGATTTTTGTTAAATCAAGTCTTATTTGTTATGCATTATTTTAATTTTAAAAATTAATTTTTTTTTATGTTTGATTTTAGTTTTTAAAATATAATCTTTTTACCATACACAACTTTAATATATTATTAAAAATTAATTAAATTAAAATCGTTTTCTAACGTGATGTAAGAGACAAAAGAATAAAATAAATTTATATTTATCATGCATTACTTTTGTTTCACAGAGTTAAAGTCATCTTTCATAAATACTACTTCTTCAATATAAATTCATGAATTATAAATTTAATTAATTTAACTATAATTAAATGATATTAAAAGAAACCATTTAACTTGAATATCATTGGTATCAATGTGTAAACACACATAGTATGTACTTTTACGACATGAGAATTAAAATTTTAATTAGCTCATATACTTCAGTTTAATTATTATAGAATAAAAGTTAACTAATAAACACATTAACATCTGGACAACCTATATTAATTTTGAGTTTTATATATTATTATAAGAAAGAATTACCTTGACAATTTTGATTTGTTTATCAAATTATATTTGTAAGAGATGTAAACATTAATTATATTCATTTCAGGTATGTATTATATTTGTATTTGGTCCTGTATACATTATTATGCACTTTTCTCATGCATTATATTAATATCAATTAAATAAAATTTTATTCAAAAATATTTTAATAAAAAATATATTATCAAATATTTAATACTAATATATATATATATATAATCTTCAATGTCAAAATTCTAAGCAAAATATTACAATTATATAAATCTTAAAATAAATGGCAGATGTTTTCACATGAAAACAAATAAACAATAAACAAAAATATTAAATAGAAATTAGAATTGATCAATGTATCTTATAAATTATTTAATTCGATAAAATTGATATGTATATTTATTAAAATACAATATATTATTTGAGAAAAATAATAATAAAAATAATACGTGATTGAGATTATGATAAGAAAAAAAATATCTATAAGATTCTAATAAATTTTGTAGACATTAGATATAAATGATCGAAGAAAATAGTAAAAAAAATTAACACATTATATAATAAATTAAACATGTTTTAGTAATTTAAAATAAAAGTATGTATAAAAATGATAAATATATGCATATGCATCTTATCCTTGTACATAATTTAAAAGCAAAAAGATATTATTTATATTCGTAGCTAGATAATATGAAAATTTATCATTAAAATTGTATATGTTCGAATAATAATTACATGTGTAGAAATATTTGTAATTCCACTCCAAATATAATGTTACTGTATTATTTTTTTTTATAAAATCATTTGTCGAATATTGGAGACTATTCTTGAAGGATTTGGTAAAAATCTTAGAGAAAATTTATTTATTGAAAAATAATCACAAATTAACATTCGAAAACACTTCAAAGATAGTAAGTAATAAAATTTTCATCACCTAAAAAAAATCATGCATCACATAAAAATATTTTAAAGAATTTATAGAAAGTAATTTTTACAAATCAAATAATAGAACTGTTTAAATGAACTTTCTTATGCATTTGAGAAAAATAAAATATTTGTTTATAAGTAGAAATTATTTACGTAATATATTAGTCGTGTCGTTAAATTTCTTAACATCAAATTTTTAAATTTATATATAAAATAATTTTAATTCATAAAAAGCTATTACTTTTTTGTTAAAACATTTTTTTTCAAATTGCTCAAATATGTCACGTGTTTAAATTAATTTTAGTTTGGAAATATTATAATTAAAATAATACTTTATATAACAAATATAGGATTAGGTATAGTCTCAGAAAAATCACATAAAAACATCTAAAACCATTGGTACATATTGTTCCACCATCAGCTATGTGAGTGGTTGGTCCACCCAACAAACCACCTTAATATATACTTCATTAGCTGATGCAAGAAGGCATATACTTAATATTCCCAAACTTATTTTTCGAATAACAATATAACAATTGGCAATTTGCGAAAAACTGAGTCACAATAATTGAATACGATAAAATGCGCACACAGAAAAACACTAATTTTATTTAGCTGACTTTAGTTTGGTGGTGCAAACTGACCGTGGCAGTTTGAGAGACACATAGCAAAATGATGAAAGCCACATGAAAGAAATAATATCTATTATTAGGACCTACATACCCCATTCTTAGTATCCTATTGCTGATTAATTTAGCATATACGTACGGATATCCCAAGAGATGCCATGTCACAAGAAAGTGATAAATTTTGTGTATAATATCATAATCATTTTGATCTTATTTAAAAGATATTATTTTATTTGAATAATTTTTAAGTATTTCTGTTCTATAAATTTTAATAGTTGTGACTATAAAACTAGCATTGAAGTATAAGAGACTTGTATAATTTTATTTTAATTTATTAGATATTTAAATATTAAAAACATTATAATATATTTAAAATAGAAATCACAATATTTTGAGGGAGTATATTCATATAAGAAACCGTAGACTAACTTCAACTTAAATTTAAGTTAATGTATTTATGAATTTTCTTCATTATATATTATTTAACTTTTGTCATTTTTAGATAATATGGTCACACTTATTCTTAACAATTTTTCTCTCATACTTGTCTTTATCTTTATATAAAAAATTAAATATTACCTATATTCATAGGTTACTTAGTTAATACTAATTTTTTTTATCAAAATTAAACAATTCAAACATCAAAATCAAACAATTCATTCAACACCATATAAGTTTATTTCTCATTCATAGTCAAATAAAGTCATTTTAATTAATCTTTCATCATTTGTATATAATTGATTTAGTTTTTCAATTAGCAATTTTTTTTCTCTATTTCCTAAATGATTAATTATAAAAATAGCAAAAGAAGTTAGCTTTGAATGGAACTCTGATGATCATGAATATAATTTTCATTTTTACAGTAATTATTTAAACACTAAAAAATCCGTAATTATTTTTTAAAATATTTTATTTGTATTTTAACTGAAAGCGGAAACACAAAATAAAATAACGAGCTTAAATTTTATTATTTTTTCTGACAGCACCAAGTTATACAAAACCATTTACTTCTGCAAGAGTTCATACGAGTAATCTAACATTAAATTATTAATGGTTTTGGTTTCAGAAATAAACAATGATATCTGAGTCGGTGGCAGCTCTCAACCCACTGTTTGTACTAATTAAGTAATATGTTTAGAAAAATATTATCTAAATTCAATATACTGCCATTTTTCAATTTAATTAAAATTAAAATATTTAAGTTATAAAACTAAATACGAACAATTTAAGTCAAATCTCATATCAAATTATAAAAACATATGTATTTAATAAACAGTATTCTGAATTTAAATAAAAACAAAAATAACAAATAATTAGGAGTTGAATTATCTCTGGAAACATTTAATTTAATTCAACATATAAAAATACGTGAAAATAAGAAATTTAATAGCACAAGCAATGATATGAAGAAATAGATGTAAGGTTATTTTTTATGAATAAATTAAAATGTTTATAACAGAATATATTGTTTAGATATATAATATTAGAATAAATAAAAAACGGAATAGTAGCTTTGTGTTTGGATAAACATTTTTTATAGATGAAATTCTTTTTTATAACAAAAAAATAAATATCTTATAGCAAAATATATGAGTTAGATTGATCATTTTTAAAGAAATTAATTTTTCTTTATAAAATTGTAAGAATAATTTTACTATTGAAAATTTTAATTTTGAAATTTATTTATATTCTTCCTCTCTCAAATTCATAATATATTTTTTTCTTCAGTTTTGGTCGAGATATTCAATTTTGGTTGAGATACAATTGGTTGAACTGAAGTTGACGTGTTATCACTTTAATATTATTTTTATATTGTTGATATATGTTTCTAAACTATTTTTATTTGTGACTGATTTTTTTTTTCAATTCATATAATTATGATTTATCAGCATATATTAATTAGGTATTTTTTTCAATTTAATAATGTTTTAGCTCAAACACGATTTTTCGATTAATTGTATTTTATTTTTAATTGTTGCTATTTTCAATCATTATTGATCAAAACGTATGTTAACACACATAACCAACCTTAACGGACCATTCTAATTTTATTTCACTTAGGATTTTTTTATTCATGGTATATTGTTTTTTGGCTTAAGCAAAAATAAGAGTTTTGTAGTCCATGTTAATCTTGACTAGTTTTTAGCAGTCATTATTGATATTATTTTTCTTTCAAAATCTGTTTTTAATTATTATTTATTAAAGTTTTTCAATTAATGTAGACGACACCATTTTTTCAGTAGATGTTAATTAAATTATTTTAATCGAAGTCTTGTATTAGTTATTTTGTTGTCAATGCCTATAAAGTTAAAGTAATAATTTGCGTATTTGGTATGTAGGCAATTGATGACAATTAAAATATTTCATTTAAATAAAAAATAAATTTTAATAGACTTAATTTGTTTTATTCAAAGAAACGATTTGAAAAATGAAATAAATAAAAAAAGCAAATTAAATTTAATATTTTTACATTTATTGTATATATATATATGCAAGATGACTTTGTTTTCTTTCATAGGTGTGTTCTCGAGTAAGAATTAGAGAAAATATTCCTTAATTGAGATTATGAGAAAGGGGGAAACATATGGCCTGCGGCAAAGAGAGAGAGAGATAGGGACGAGTGAATTTACAACATAATAAATTATAAGTTAAAAATGTATAACTATTTTTAAATATTAATTTTACAGAAAAATTGATTATGTTACACTCGTATCGATTGTAGATTATTATAATCAATTATAAATATTTGGCTATAATATTAATCAATAATTTAAAAGTATTATATTAGTAAAATAATTATTTATGATAAATAAAATTGTTTTAAGTTTCATTATCTTTCAACTATTTACACAATCTCTTTTTATAATTCTTTTGATTTGTTATGTTTTTTTATCTCACTTTTTCATCATCTAACCTATGATATGTTTGATCTGTTCAAATATATCTTATGACCCTAAAAAAACAAATATACTTTTTATGATTTAAGGTATGTCATATTAGATGGTTAATTGACATTTTTATATGAAAATTAATAATTTTAATTGTACATCTCTTTCACTATCCATCTATATATGATTGGATAACAATATAGAAATATAAATGCATATACTATTATGTTAATATTAAAATGTACATGTTGGTGATGGAGACTCTCAACTTCTTATTTGAAAATTTTTTATAATTCATTATTTTCTTAATTTGAGACACCTTTCAACTTATTATTATAATTTTAGATATCACTCTTATAATTATGATGTAATCTTTCAACATTTTAAAATTACGGTAATCTTTATAATTATTTATATCTTTTAAATTATTATGTTTTAATCAGGATGACAAAGCGAGTTAAGCGTAAGAGTGAATTTTTTTAGTTTACCACTAATTTATTACTATGAGATAACATTTTATATTCAGGAACTTGTTTTGTGTCGGAGATTTATTTTTTAATAGAAATTAAAAGTAAAAAGTAATTAAAAAAAATCTATTTTTGTATTGTATTATTTCAATGACAAAATATTTAACAATATTTTAACTAAATTATCAAAATATTTTCAACTTATGTTTTAATTATTGATTATAAAGTATTATAATATGTATAAGTATTATTTAAACAAATATTTAATTAAAAATATTAATTAACCAATTTTTATAAAATATTTACATAATTAAGTATTTTAAATAAATAAATATTTTTAAAAAATAAAAATTATAAAAAATGGACTTGTGAGGAACTTTTAAGTTGTCTAACCATAGTGACCAAACCTACTTTACTTCGAATTTTACAAGCAATCGGCAAGAAAAAAGTTAAAATAGATGAAAATATATCGCTTTTCTAAAATATTTTCATCCATTTTATATTTTTTTTAAATTGTTAAAAGCAACATCACATTACATTTTAAATTATTCATTATAAATGGTAAATATAAATATATTTTTCAATTGTATAAAAAATACGAAATAGAAGTTAAAATACTACTTTTACTAAAATTCCTTAACTTCCTAAAAGTATTTAATTGCCAAAAATAACTTGGAAAATAGTTGCTATGGGGTGATAGCACTTTTTTCACACTATTTTTCACAATTGATTTGTCCTAATAAATTATTTGCTACGTTTGGTGTATTCTTTCTATCCGTTTGGGTTTGAAATACACGTTGGATATTATATAATAATTTAAAATGTTAATTATTTTAAAGACAAACGAAAAAATATTTATTTAATGACACCTTATATTTATATCTTTTATACGGAGCAAACATTGCATATGATATGATGTAAATAAAATTTTAAATTAAAATACAATATTGATGGTTCATACAAAATTTGATTAGTAGTCAAATAATACACACAATAGGTTGCACCGTTATTAATGATTAAACTTAATTTTGTAAAGAATTTATTAGTTGTTATTATTGTAAAAAATTGAAACCCACAACAATTAGATATTAACCATATATTGTTAAATGACAAGTTATTAAATGAAGTATATATTAATATTTTTTAAAATACAAAACAATTACAAATTATTATTTTGTAAATCAAATAAATATATATGGACTAAAACAAAGTACGTGGTTATTCAAGTTCTCTTTAACATGAATGTAACTTGGTTTTATATGATTTAAAAATTATTAATCTTTATTCTCGTGTGGTTTCGATTTGTTATTGATTATTTTGTTAATCCATTTCTTCATATGTTAAAAAATATATAATTGATATTGAGTTATTTTGATCAAACTAAAAATTCTTATTTTTCTTAAATACTTCTCATACTTGAAAATTGTGAAATCTAATAAGGATATTTCTTTTAATAAAATAAAATATATTTTATTTTGTTATGATATTGATTTATTGACTAACAAACCAATTACACTTCATATAGATCCAAATTTTAAACTCAGTCTTATCGATGATGATGATCCTATTGATAATTCATATGTATATAAACGATTAATTGGAAAACTTATACACTTGAATATTTTCAAGATATACATTACTTTTACAGTTTGTAAGTTAATTCAGTACATGAAAATCCTATTGATTCATATTTAATTAGATTTTATCACTTGTTACAATAGTCCATATTAATGTCTTTTTATATTAACCAACCATAAATATCATATTTTAAGATATCATTAATGATTGACTTTTATATTTTATTGGTGACTCTAATTTTTCAAAAGTCTGTCAAACAAATTATGGTGCAAAATATTTTGCATTATTGTCGGTTACCAATAAAATGGTTTGACATGTAGATATTAATTGTCATTTTATTGGTGAACTTGTTCAAAAGTAATTCTTAGACTTTTATTCATATTAACACCAACTATCAAATAAGTGACATAATTACCAATATATTTCCTCTTGATCCCTTTAATTGATTCATTAACAACTAATTGAGAATCATCAATATTTATTTTTAAAATGTATTAAAATAATATATAATTACATACTATAATTATTATACAATCAATTGTTTTATTTATTTTCTATTTGTTAGTCTATATGTTGTTATATATAATAACTTTTTTATAAATAACACATGATTTAATTAATTATTTTATTTCTCTTTCAAATCATATACTCCATACTCTAATAGTAACGTGTAATATGTTTTTACATCACTATTAAATTAAAATTAGTTTAAAACCGGTAAGTAGGTACGACTAGTTTTTGTGAGTGTTTTTTTTATTAGTTTATTAAATTAAAAAAAGGATTGGAGTTATATTAATTACATTATCAATCTATCAATAAAGTATTTTTTATAGTAAAAAAATAAATTGTTGAACTCAAATATAAATAAATGATAATTATTATAATTTAATTTATTTGATATAATCTAAAAACTAACATTAAGCTAATTAGTATTTTTTTAATAATTTTATTTTACCATTTTATGTTAAGTTTCAATGAACAACTCTTATTTTTTTTTAATTATATTTGAGTCTAAAATAATGTTTAAAAATAACGAGTGAAACATATCTCACAGGTATAATATTGGATTTAAGTTTTATTTAAATATATTATGAACCTTTTAAATTTATAGTTTTATATTTTTTACAACTAATGCTTAGACAAGGAGATACCATGTCTTTTTGGAAGACTGGATACAGAATAATCTTATTTGAATGTTGTTATAGAATTTATGCATTATCTAAAAAAAAAGGTGAGAATTGTCTCAATTTTTTTTTTAGTTTATTTACACATAATATTACAAATTTAAAATTTAGTTTGATCCTTAACTATTCTTACATTATAAATTTGAGTAGTTATTTTAAAGAATAAGAATCACTTATCGTATTATTTCAATTAAGCATTTATTTTATTTTATTTTTATTCACATTATAAAACCATCTCCTTACACAAGTGAACTCATGTATTGATTTTTATGATTTTCTCCAAATTTGATTTGTTATATCGCGATTATTTTTATATTATTTCAGTTATCGTTATTTAAAATTTAAAGTAAAGTAGTATATTCATCTTCATCATCATTATTAAGCAAAAGCCTTCAAATTAAAAACTAAAGATAAATCATACTTTTTTTTAAACTACGATTTAAAATATTAAATTAAGTTTATTATTCATTATTATCCAGCTCAAGCATTCAATTGAAATTAAATATTGTTTTAATTTAATTTTGAATATCTATTATTTTCTCAAAAAATATCATCACTATAATTTTATTGCTATTCTTAAATAAAGTCATGCTTTAAGAAAAAATTAAATAAAATTAAATGTCATATTCAATTTTAACATTTTACTTCATTGAAAATGATAATAAAAATAATTTATATAATTAAATGATCACACATAAAAAAATTTATCCATAAGTTTATAAAAGTTAGAAAACAGTAATTAATCATTAATTAATATTTAAGGCCGAGGGTAATTAAATGGAACAAATGACAACAGAGGATACAGGTTCATTAAGCTATGGTAATTTCATCAATTGGGCCATTCCTAGGTGAGGGGGGTAAGTCCGGGTCCAGGATGAAAACCGCGCAAACTGTGTGAACGCGAGGTGCAAGGACACTGTGGATTTCAGGAATCAAAATTAGGGTTCCAAACAGCATTGGAGAGAAAGAAGAAGAAGAAGGATGTGGCACGAGGCGAGAAGGTCGGAGAAGAAGGTCCACGACATGATGGACGCAGCTCGGAAGAGAGCACAGCGACGCGCCGTCTACCTCGCCAAGAGACGCGGCGATCCGCAGCAATCCATTCAGCTCGTAGGCTTCCGCTGCCGAACCTACCGAGACGACGCTCTCTACCAAGCCACACAGGATCAGCAGGGCCTGTTTGTTTCTTTCACTCTATTCTTTCAGTTCCTTGATTTTTATTCGATCACCGTTTCCAAAGCTTCTAACCGATTCAATTGTATTCTGTGATTAATTAATTTGCATAAGGTTGATGTGGTGATTTGTTTGTATCTCAGGATACCTTGGAATGGGAAACAGGATGTATTGATTGACAGGTGCTAGACTTTTCTTCACTTATGTGTATTTGATTGATTAATCAATTAATTATGTTTGCTTCATTGCATTTGAGTTTTATCAGCAGTGCTTCTTTTGATATGAATCCTATGAGTGCATTTGCAGATTTGATGGCCGTGCTCTTCTTGATTTCATTCGCGATTCTAGTCATAGACGCGCTCCTGAAAAGTCTGAAGAAGAAGAAGAGTTAGAAGAGTTTGTTAATTTTGAGCGTTATCGGGATTTAGTAAAGCATCGCCGTAGAGGATGTCGGTACTTTTTTATTTCTCGACAATGTGTTTGATTCTCTTGTAATGATGACCTTTACTGTTTTTGTTACTATTGCTTTTTTTATTTGTCCTTAATTTATTGCAATGATGTTCATTCATGATAAAGGAATAAGATACAAAAGGTTTCGAGGCTGGTCTGATTTCTAGGTTTTGATTTTGAAGTTGAATTTACAAACTAGGTTTTTAATGTTTAACAGTTACTGACGAGGAGGCTTTGCAACACGTGAATCAAGAGATGGAAGCCAAGGCTGCTGCCCCGTTTACATCAGACAGGTTGGATTGGACGATGTTCCTTTCATGCCTCTTTAACTATTTTTAGTCATTGACATCGTATATAAGACATACTAATAAAGTTCCTAATGCTTAATATTGTATGTAAGCAATATCTGCTGACAATATATTATATGGGCATCGATCCTTGAGTTGTTTGTAGCTTTTTTTTACCGTGGATGTGCTTTCTGTCTCTATCCTTGTAGTTGGTTGTTGGATTATTAGTTTTGTTATATTATTTATGGCATAATTTTTGCTCCATTTCTAAAACTGAATCTTAGCAATTAGTAACAACTCTTATCTTTATATGATGTTGAGTTGCTATACTTCAAAGCAGATGATCTTATTTTGTTTATGTATGTACACCTGTAGATCTAATTTGCCACAGCCTTCTGCAAGTAAAGGATCTTACTCACAGGTTGGGTTTTCTTATGATGGGAATGGAAAAGAAGAAACCCATATTTCAGATGATGATGATAATGATAATGATAATGAGGAAGATGAAGATGATGAGGACGATGAGGATTTTAATAGTGATGATAGCAATGATGAAGGAATGGAAATAATTGCTAAAGAATATGGAGTTAAAAGGTATGGCTGGCTTGTCTATATGGATAAGAAAGCAAAGGAGGAAGAAAAAAGGCAAAAAGAGTTGATCAAAGGTGACCCTGCAATTGTAAGTACAAAAGTTCATTGTAAGATGTTTAGTTCTTTGTATTTCTAGATGACCTTGTAGATGTTTTACAATGATTTATTATAAATTTTGTAGAGGAAGCTAAGTCGTAAAGAAAGAAGGAAGGCTTCTCAGATTGAAAGGGAGAGAGAGAGAGAAGCCACAAGGATATCAGGAACTCGTGTGCTACATCATGACCCCTACCGGTAGAAAAATTGATATTTTCATCCTTCAGATTGAGCGAAGAATATATGAAATTGTGCTCCTACTAACAAATGGGATTGCTGATTATTCTTCTATGCCACTCATAATGTTGAACTCAATATATACATGCAGGGAACCAAGGCAAAGTCCAACATATGAAGCCTATTCTCGATCTAGAAGGTATATCACTGTTTCTCCATTTCTCTTCTGAATGATGTTTGTACATCTATCCATTTTCCATATTACTCATATTTCTTGGGAAGGAACTTCTATTGAGTGTTTTTGTCAATTTCTGTGTGCAGGTCAAGGTCCAGATCACGGTCCTACTCTCCATCACACTCAAGGCGTTATTCACGTAGTACTCATTCTGATGATATTCACCGAAGCAAGCCAAGAACACCTAAAATAGAATACATAACTGAATTTGGGAGCTCTGGAGCAGCAGATGAACCGAGGCTTGAAGGACTTTCTCCACCACGATCTCCTACATCTCAAGTTGATATGTTAAACCGGTCGGAGCACTGGACCTTTAATTCTTGCCAAGATAGATTGGACAGTCTTTTCTCTGCGCAGCATATCTCCCATATTGTTGTCTGAGGCAATTTTTTGTGGTTTAGAATAGATCAGGACTAGGTTTGTTGGGGTAACTTCCAAGAGGAGAAGGGAGGAGGCTTCCTATTTGAATCTCATTGTCCCTGAAATGAATTTTGCATAACTAACTCACCTGTGAGCTGCATGGAAATCTTGCAAGTATTTTATCTGATACCTTTACTGTTTTGCAGGCCATCAAATGGTTGCATACTGGAGGCATTGCATGTTGATCCTGCTTCTGGTGTATCAATTGATAAGGATAAGGGCACTAAAGTTGCTAAGCCATCAGTAAGGTATGCCATCATCTAAAACTGTACATGCAAATGGGCATTTATATTATATATAGCTTTTGCAATACCATCTGCTTTACTGAGCGTGGAATTTTGTATCAAAGTTTGTTCCATATTCATACGTGCAGTTAGGTACGCTGTCAGCTTGTCAAAGACACAATAGAAATATTTATTTATATTATTAATTTCATTCAGCTTATTTTATTTGGTTTTAAATAGGGACTCTTCACTTTTATTGAAATGTAAACAGTCTGAATGTTTATTTATTTATTTTTTAATTGTTGCTCTCTATTCCCCATCCACAGTGCTTCTTCAGCATTAGCGAAATTAAAGGCTGGTGGTTCTGGAGGGCCCTTAAAACAACAAGGGGAGAAGAAAGAAACTCCTCAGGAAAGACTTAAAAGAATCATGAACAGACAACTAAACAAACAAAGTATATCTGCTTGCATAATTTATTTTATTTACAGATCGAAGAAGTCTTCTATATGCATTCTACTGATTGTTTTCAGGAGCAAGTATAGCAGTATTTATGTGAAATTTGTATCAGTTTCTAATGTTTATAATTGTTGCCTGTGCAGTTAAGAAGGATACTGCTGCTGAACTAGCCAAGAAAAGGGAACAGGAACGGCAGAGGCAGGAAAAACTTGCAGAAACAAGTCGATTGAGTCGGTATAGACGCCACAGTCGCAGCCGCAGCAGGAGTTTCAGCCGTTCCCCTCCAAGGTATTTCAAGCTCACTTGGAATATGTTAGATGCTTTTGTGCCGTTAATGGACTCACAAGATGAAAAAAGCTTAACATTTGATTCAATGGAATGGTTCAGCCTGCAAGAATTTGGTCTAATTGCACGAGTAACATCATTTTGCATCTCTCCATTATATTTATACCAACTAGGCAACTTTTTCTGGTTTGAAGTCAAGGATGTCGTTTCTTATTGGATATATTATGAATTCTAGATGCATGAGTAACATCAGTTTTCACCTCTACATTATATATGGACCAACTAGGCAACTTTTTCTGGTTTAAAGTCAAGGATGTCGTGTTTTATTGGTTATATTATGAATTCTAGAGTGGAACCTTCCTTCACCCCCATCCCTCCGAGTAGATGTAATTGTCATTTTCAGCTGTCAATCTATCATTTAGGTATTTCAAATCCTGCTACAAACAAGTATTGTCGCGAGTTCTAATCTATACAAGTAGTATATTTGTGCAAAGTTGATGTCATGTCTTGACATTGAAGAACAATATTGCTGTAACTGCTCATCAGAATGACTTTTTTTCAATCAGAACCTTTTGCCTTTACTCGTGCAAGGGCATTGCGTCTGTTCTGTAATACATCTTAGGACCTTGACTACTCTTGGATTCGTAATTTGTTTGTAGCTTAGGTAATATGTGAAGATATTGATGGACTTTTGAGATTGGTAATTAGTGCAATGAGTACCCATCAGTAGAATTTTCTTATCAGCAAATGGAGTTATGCTGCGTTTTCCCATTGATTAGCTAATACTGAGATTATATGAACAATTGCAGAAGGTACAGGCGCAGTAGAAGTCCAAGTAGAAGCAGAGGTTCCAGAAGATATTATTCTAGCTCCCGGTCCCGGTCGCGGTCCCCTTCTCGCACCCGTTCCCGCTCACGTTCTCGGTCTCCTTATTCTCGATCTCCCAGGTTAGTGTTTTGTTTTTCATTTGTCTGTCCCTCGAAATTTATGCTAGATATTCTCAATCATCAAAGACTGACTCAGAAGATGACATTTCAGGATAAGAAACAGATCAAGGCACTGATGCAATGCTGTATGCGTGTAGAAAGGCTGACGAAGTTTATGTTCATTTGTTTATAGTATGGATTCTATTAATATATGGCGTAAAACTATCTTGGTTGAGTTGTGTTGGAGCAGCGGTATGCGACCTTTCTGAACATGTCATTTCAGTATTTGCTAATGTATATTGAATAATTTGTCATCATGAATCTCGTATCAGGTGCATATTTATTGAATCAAGTTTTACACCGTAGGTTGCTTGAAAACAAATAGAATGATTTTTTTAACTATAATAACTAACTTAGAAACCCTTTTAAACCTAAAATAGATATTTTCCTACCTGCTACTGTAAATGTGCCGTTTATCATTTAACTTAATCAATTTACCTGCCACTGGGGAAGACGGTGCGGTTTCGTATCAGATAGAAAAAAAATCATGAATTCAGGAAATACTGCTTGACTATGGTTAATATTTGTTTGGTTAGTAAAAAATATGATTAAGAATAATTATTTTTTAATTTATTATTATATTACATGATTTAATAATATTAATGATTTTCTTTATTAAAGTTTTTATTTCAACCTATGGATCTTAGATACTATTGATTTGGTACAGTTTCATGAAAATCAGACATGATGATTTTACTTTTTTATCTTCGAAGATTTAGGATATATATATATATATATATATATAATATACATTACAAATATCTATGCACCTATGGGTAAACTTGGGAAAGACGGCTCTGGCACAACAAATTGGCTATTATATTCTTAATATACAATGTTGGTATATCGGATTATACAACTTTCGTAATTTGGTATATAACTTTTTTTTATATTAAATTATACAATTCAGTATATAATTTTGTTTATTCTGAATTATATAATTTGGTATACAACGATTTTACAATCTAAAATATAAAAATATACTATATAAAAGTTATATACCGCATTATATGTCTCAGTAAAAAAAAGTTTGTATAATGAATTGTATAATCTGATAAAGATGCTTTTAGAATTTATTTTTCTTAAAAAAAATAGAGATATAAAAAAAATGTATATTAAATTATACAATCTGATAAAGAATATTTTCGGAATTTTGAAAAAATATGGAGATACGTGATGAAGTCGTGGAGGTGCAGGAAGAACGAGTCCTTGGGAAATTAATAGCAACTGCCACCAATATTGGGCCTAATGCCGTTGGTGATCCGAAACCTCTCAAAGTAATTTTAGTTTCTGAAGCAAAATCTAGGATCCCTATTTTCTTAACTAGCGAAAACTCATATTATTACATTAAAATGATACAATTTAAAAAATATTTAATTTTGCAAGAATAGTATTAAAAAAATATTCGCGATAATTTTAAATAATTTATTTGATTATTTAAAAATAAAAAATTATTTAATTATTATTTTATTAAATAAATAAATAAATAAATAACTTTTCTATTTATTAAAGACATGTGTATCTTCTTCATATAATAATATAGACAAATATTTGTTTATAATCAAACTCACATACCGTTTGTAAGTGAAATAACATTGGTGGACAAAGAAACACTGACAAAATGAAGCACGGTTGGCAACGATATACGGAGTCTCGATGACGATGGGAAGGAACTAAGACACTGGAGAGAAAGGAAAAAGTACGGTTACCTTTAATATTTTTTGTTAAATTTATTTTTGTCTTTTCATATTCTACAGGGTGAACGTGAAAATCATGAAGGTAAAAGAAGAATTAGACATGATTATATATCCATTCATAGTGGAATAAAGCCCCAAATATATGAAGAAAAGCTTATATACATTTTTCAATAGTAAATCACCTTGCTTAATAAAGAAAAGTTTGTGAAGTGTTTATAAGATACTTTAGATTTATTAACAGAAGAAAAGAGAACATCAGGCCTATAAAATTATTATGTAATTACATTTCAACAATTTAATATTAAATTAATATTTTAATAATTATTTTTATATATTGTTTACCTTTTAATGATTTTAACATTAAATTATTTCGTAAAAAATAACTCATTATCAATTTAATCCTTAAAAAACGTCACCATTTTACTTTTGGAATTACAAAGATGGTGATAGATTAAATCTGTAACAGTTGCAGAGATCACTTTGATGATACATTAAATCTTGAACACTTTGTTTGATCAAAGATTTTTTTCGACATACTAGTTACTTTGAAAAGTAAAATAAAAAGAGAGAAAAAAATATTGTTTAGATAGATAAAAATAAAAATAAAATTTTCCAAAATATTAGTTACATTTGAAAGTTAAAATAAAGAAATCAAATGTACTGAAACACAATTTTCCCCTCGAGTTGAAAAAAGTGAAATTGCAAAACCTTTTTTCTTATTCCTTCTTATTCTGCATCCTATCCTGTGATTGAATGTTGAAAAAGGCAAAAGCGAAATTTGTACTCATGGACCCATTTCCTAAAGTATCTTTTCCTCCTCGGTTTCGTTTGCTATTAAAATGAGTGAGGAAATGCCAATTTTTTTTCTGTTACAATTGTCCACATTTCTTTCATTCGTATTCAATCCTAAGCAAGCCAACTGTAGTGGACTATTTTGGTGATATTTTTTTAAATAAATACCTTGAAGTGTAAGTTCTTGAGAAATTAATTTTGTGATTAAAGTTTTTAATGAGCTAAAACAAAGAGGAAATTGAATTATGAATACATAAAATTTTGCAGCCTTTGGATTTGACTGGAAGTTCAATAATTTTGCACTGTGGACAGCTTTGTGCTGTGGACTATATTATTACATATATGAATTTTGACATGACATCTATCTTTGTATGAGGTAAAAGGGAATTTCACATGAGAATATCATGTGGATATTGAGTATTAATTTATTTCTTCACTGCCTTTAAAATTAGTAGGTGGAACCAAATGGACCATGAGGTTTATTACCGCATATTTAATTGAAGTTTAAAACAATAATTAGATGTTCTTATCCGTTTTATTAAGCATTTGTTTTCTTAATTGAAACTATATACTAAATATTATATTAGTCGGTGGACAATTTGGATGACAATTGCATCTTTTGTAATATTTTAGTTTATGCTATCTGTCTAGAACTGTTGCACAGAATAACTGTCCAATGAAACCATTGGATTATTTACTATAAGCCTTTGGTTGGATCAAGAAAATGTTTATCACCAAATTAAGTAGGATTTGGTTTTATCTTCCCCTCCTCGTGTCGTTGGATGATATAGTAAGTTGATGGTTGGATAAAATTGACGATGACAGTTAACAGCATCCGATGAAAACCAATTGCACATTAAATTAGTGGCTACTTTATGTCAGTGTCCACTGTCCAAGATAAGCCGAGACTTCATATTTCTCCATTGAATTGTGGATGTTCATGGTGCTATGCTATCCAAAGAAGATGTCATGTAATTTGCTTTTGACCAAATTACCTGAGATAAGGATTGGAATTGATTGCAGGTGAATGGAAATAAAACTGTAGCAGACATTGAAGATTGAAGCAGACTAAAGAAAATGTGAGCTGGGATAGGGATATCAAAGCCACAAAACTAAAAAGCACTGCTTTTGCAATAGTTTGAAACTGCCAAATATCATAATCATTTGAGTTTATCATAGGCATGCACTGTTATAGGATCAGTAATCAGAAATCACATTTAATAGTTTTTTAAATGAGAAAATTGTAAAGAGTATATTGTTTATTGTAAAGATTTCACGCAAGCATATAAAAAAGGCAAGTGGGGATGTAATCGAGTAAACTGATTCTATTCTACCTCTACCGTGAATAGTTGCATGGTAGGGCAAGGAAAAGGAAGTCTAAGATATTTATTATATATGGAAATACTGATGAGTTACCGAAAGCTATTGCTATGTATAATTAGATTGCAATTTGCTATATGGCTACTTTCTTTTTCTTTTTCCTTGGCATCTCTCGAGCATTTCTTTAACCACACGGGATTTTCCAGTATCTGATCGATCTTAAAGCTATGCCATCAAGCTCACGTCTAAAACTTCACTTTATTCCCTCCTTTTCACGCCCCACGCGTCTTCCTTCATCCGTATAGCCTTTAACCTTCTATTATCACCTTTACTTCATACCCTTCCCCACTTTATTCTCACAAACAACACTTTCGAATATCTAACAATATCTTTACTCTCACACGAGGGCTCACAAATCTTGTTTAAAACACAAATCTAATCTTAGCAACTATGGTTAGACATAACCTAGCTAGCTAGCTAGGGCACCATCAATATATATGTCTCAGCCAACATATCTAATTTCTCTATTCTCCCTATCTCATATATCTAGCTAGCTAGCTAACATTTCTCTTGGACAAGGAGAAAGTCTTAACTAAAAGAAACCTATAGTCTTGCATCGTTGGCCTCTTTTATTCATTTGTTTATTTACTTCTTTCCCCCACTTGAAATGATTAAACCTTTTTGTGGGTTATATGAAATATATGTTCCGGAAACAGCTAATCACAATCCACTAATTATATGTTTTCAGACTTTTTAACTTTTATTTATACTCTCTCAGACCCTTAACCAAATAAAAGAGGTTAAGATTTATATAAGTGAAGCACATGGCGTGACGTATCTTTTCTTGGACAGCTTAATTAATGTATTTGATGTCCCAATTGGTACATATGTGTATATACTATCAGATACACTGTTCAATAATGTTGAAAAGTAGGTAAAGGCTCTTACCCTACACATCATATTCTCTTTTAGGCATGCACTCACATCTGATGAATCTCCTATCATCACATGCCTGTACTCTAAAACTAATAAATATATTACACTGTATGAGTGTATAACAAATAGAAACTACATTTTCCATGCTTTATCTGTTTTGAGAAAGAGAGAGTACTTTTGATGGAGGCATATCTCAATTATTTGGTCTGCATTCTTACCTTGTTTCAAATTACCTTCCCTCTTCTATTGTGTAGTGCACATTTACATCATTCTGGCGTCATTTTGGCTTTGGTTTTGGCGTGAGTGTGATATAAGAGGTGAGAAGCCTACGTTGATGTCTTTGATTAATAATTGCAGTAAGCAGAACCCATTTTCATCTTCATCATTTCCCTTCACCTGCTACTAGTCTTGACTTTAGGTATAATTTTCAGACAAAAGACAATCAGAAAAACCTTCGTGGAACTATCATGATATTTTTTAATATAATCTCATTCTTGCTAAATATCCATCCACCAACCTTGTTAATTAAGACATATTTACTTTAACCAAAGTAATTTCTTTAGTGCAGAAAATTTCTATAACTACTATTTTAGGTGATCACACAAAGTATTTGACTTTGATGTGTTTAAAAACTTTACCATGTGTTACTTATATAATAGTATAGAATAAACATTAAGAAATTAGGAAAATTTGCATTTCACACATAAAGTAGAACACCTTTTTCTCTGAAGTACCAGCTTTGTGAGTGTGACGTAGCAGTACTAAACTAGTTGTAATTACCCTGAAAATGTCCTCATCAGATTTTTCTCTCAATCCACGATAGCAATGGCACCTCTAACGAACGTCCTAAGATTAGATCCACCGTTTCACAACCCGACAAATGTCCAAGTCCAACTTTTTTGTCTCCACATCACATTACTTATCACTTTGTTTCTTTTTTTTCTTCTATTTTTGTGGATGATTCAATACAACTTTGATTAATGGTAAACAAAAATGAACATAGAAATAAATGTATCAAAACCCTTGATGATTGTTTGGGTAGTTAATGGTTACAAATTCCCCCGACCCAGCAACGTGGGTTAAACTTAGGTGTCACGGTTGTGTTCATTAGACGTGAACAATACATATATGGAAGAAAATGAGAGCGGAACACACATTTTGGAATGTTATTGAGAAATTGGTTTTGGTTTGTTGAGAAATCAGTGATTAAGAAGCAAAATGTTGGAAGGGTGTAGGTTAATTTGAGAAAGACAAAGAAACAATATAGCCCACAAACCCCACCCTCCATTTCATACATGGACCCCCTACGTTGTTTTGTGTGCCCACTAAATCCCCTTACATTGGAAGATTTCATCTTTCTCACGACAAGTGTGGAGAATCTCCAAATGGTTCCTCACTCACTCAACCACAAATTGCTGAGCTTTCCTTCTACATATTCTTCTTTTGTAGCTTACGATAAGGCCAGTGACCATGCTAAATGGTCCATGCCTTCCTCAAAAGTCCTCCCCATCGCATATCTAATCCTAATCTTTGTGGCTACGGTTCCATTCCATATGTTCAAATTGAAGGACCATACATTGTTGGCCAAGAACAAAAATATCACCTCTCTCATTAAGGACCCTCATTAGTTTTGATATTATTATTCGAAAGTTGCACATGGATCCTCATCCACAAATTAAGAATAGTTATGCGTAATATATAGTACTAAAGGCTGTGAAAGTGTTGCTCTCGAGAAAAGTACAATGAGGAAGCAAAAACAGCACGGTGGTTCCCAAAGGAGGGGACTTTTCTTTTAAAAGCAAGTGTGAAAAATGGGCCATGTAAACCCCCAAAAGTCCAACAAAGTCAGATTCTTCACAATAGGATATGAGGGGAATGAGTGGCCTTCAAGTTGCTTCCAAACTAAGACGCTTTCAAATGGGTTCGGGTTTTGCTTCTTACAACGCCCATTATTTTATATATCGTTGTAAATAATATAATACAAATATTAATTTTTTTATATATTTTTTCTTTTTAAAGTGTCAAAAAATATCATAGAGACATACAAGGAATACATCTAGTGAAGACAGTTTTCATTTTGAAAATTACCTTAATGGTCAAAATTAAAAAAAATAGGTAGTGTTTATATGACCATTATAAAAAGTCATGAGTTGACTATTCAAATAGAACTCGATTATCTAAGTCTCTGTCTTTTACCAAGAAAGTGTTTTTAGTTGATTTGTTTCCCATATACATAATTATTTATAATTAATTTTTTTTAGTAATTGCCATGATATAAAAAAATTCCAAAATATTTGAGCATTAAACCACTTCTTACTAAAAAGGGGGAAAAAAGATTCATTCAGTAACAATGTACATTAATAGCTAACACAATTTGTTTTACGTTACTTAATTTCCTCTCTTGCGCCAATATCTTTGGTGGCTTTAACTATAGTAATACTATATTGCAGTTTGGGAGAATCTCAGTGGTTGAGTCACGTGCACAGGCTCAGAAAGTGACCGTTAGTATGCAATTTGGCATCTTGTTTATGTCAAAACAAACGGCTATGAACATAATTATACACACAAAATTATTTATTTATTTAGCGCACTGCACACAAATAGTAAGAAAAAGTAGAAGAAGGGGATAACCATGGAAATTTATATTCACCAACCAAGGGCCTTTTGCAGTTGAGGTTTAAGGTCTAAAAAAAACCAGGAAAAATAACAGGATGCATGTGCATATTCCGGTTCTTTCTCACTTTCTTTGCTCAAATGTTGCAACATGCCTTAATCAATGCATCTTTCTTCATTTCTCGACACGTAACTATGTTTGACCAAATGTTGATGATCACTTTTATGTCGAATGAACGGTCGATGCTGCTCCCTTAAACAGAACAATTGAGTAGAAGCATTCTTTTTTCCTTTTCGTATGTGACACAAACTCGATCAATGTGGCGTGGGAAAAACATTAGGTGGCGACCATAATCAAAGTTTTCACATACGCTTGTAGATGCCATCATGTGGATGCATCCAATGCTACAAAGAGACGTTAAGAAAAATAACAAAAGCAAAATATCAATGCCCACCTTTTTAGCATAAGGCGGTGGCAAAAACTAAATAAATTAATCACTTTTTCTATTTTGAAAGCAATTTTCTAGGATTTCACAAACTTCTGGGTACTACTTGGACAATTCTACAGCGGTCAATTTTGCAAGTTTGATAATACAATAATGCAGTCCCACTAAACTCCACAGGTTAAGAACAAACATGGATTATATTCTTCTTTAATTAAAATTAACCAAAATAATTCTTTAATTAATATAAGTTTTTTTTATCTGAAATTTTGGCTCATTTATTAGGTTGTGGAGAGTTTGGAGATAAAAAAAAAAAGTAGGTCCACCTGAATGCACCAACCAACCCCATCCTCTAGAGTGTGTGTTTGCCATAGTTAGGGTTGAGGGTGAGGTTACTATTCTCCCTAACCTCTATAACTCCAAATGCATTGTCACCTTTTAGGGCAAACCATCAAACCATCACATTAATAACGAGGGTGCGTGATGGTAACTTTTCACCCATGCTTTTAAATCAGTGAGCTTCTTGGAAACACAACCTTAGGCAGCTACCTTGTCAACTTCATTAACACTTTACTATTCTTTCATGCCAAATTATTGTATTGAGTATATTACATTTTTTTATTAAATATTAATAATCTCTATGTCTTAACTTGATAGATAGATGGATGTTTTCATACTTATATTAATCTGGTATTAATGTGTTGTTTATTGTTTAGGATTGTGTCTTGAAATTACATATATGTGATTGAAGAAATATTATCCCAAATAATAATATACTTACTCAAAATCTTTTAGAAAAGATCTCAATAAATATTAGATAAATCAAAGAAGAAATTAGCTGGCTTGACGGATTTATGATTAATTAGTTCATTGTCGGAACTGTGTAACTTATAATAAATTCCACCTTTTATTTCCAAAACATGACCTTATCCTTCTGAGATGAATTGGTTAGAAGAACTTTACTATGACAAGATATAAAACAATGTGTGTGGAGTTCACATGTATGAAAGCAAATGTCCAATCTCTCTAGTGAAAGATTATGGTACAAATTTTGTTCCCTGCATATGAATTTGTTCCACGTTCCACTGGATTAAGATTCTTATTTGTCCTGCCACAATATGAAAATTAATATAAAAGTAAAAACTAATGAATAAACATGCCCCCTAATTACAATATCGGGCGGTGCAGCCCAATCATGTGACATCAAATGTGTTATGCATTTTTGAGTATTTTGAAAAGTCAACTAGTTTTATATTACACAAACTCGTATACCCTCAAAATAAGATAACAAGCGTGGTGAGTTTAAACATGAGAGACTTTTTATAGGTAAAGTCTCCATCCTATTACTTTTGTGTTTAGTTCCATCTCTCTACTAGATGCTTCTTGCAAACTCATGAAAAAAATTATGTATTTATAAAAAGATACACTCACTCACAGGTGTTTCCTGATTGAACGGTTGCTCAACCGCTATTATGTCATATCACCCCTTGCAATTCGGAAGTTCCTGTTTACCAGTTACTACTAAACATGGGTTATGAGGAAGAAAAGAAGTGGGCTCCACCGTTTTGCTGCTATAAATTAAAGAGGCATGGAAGTTGAAGTTCTGGTTGTGGATTTCACATGTAGCATGAGAGAGGCACGTGGATTCAATAAATCGTGGCATGTCACATGAATTATGGGAAATTGAGTTCAATTTTACAAATAAAATGTTTTCATTCTGTTATCTAAGTTGCAAATTTTCTGTGTTAGTGTGACTATATGTTGTACTTGCACTGACCTTAAGCATAAAACTCTTCACTTAGTATGCCTCTTTCACTACAAATATTATTTTTAGTTCTTATTGTTTTGGATGATGGATTCCCTTTCATAACTTTCTCAAAATTATGATCTGTTTTGTTCTTTCAATTTTTTTTCCTCCTCTTATACTTCCATTAGTGTTGGCATGTTACAAGTTCTTGGACAGAAAACTGAGAATTTTCATTTTCAAAATTATATATAATACTTATACGTATACTGTTTGTAATAAGAAAAAAATTTACACCAGCTAATACAAAAAATAAAATAAATCTATTTATACGATCTATAAGTCCACCAACACCATACTCATGGTGCATTATGAGATGTACAGTTTGTTTTGTCTATCTGCAAACCTGTCATTTCTACAAAAAGATGAAAATGAAACACCACCATTTTAAAAAATGAGTCACTTACAACTTTATAGAAAAATTTATGTTTATAATTTATTTATTTACTATTCATTTATTTAGCTTCTAGTCAACTTCATTTGATTTTGACACACTATCAATATGATGTGAATAGTACCCTTTAGAGCTATTTGAATGCATGTCCTTGAGTATTAGAGTGAACTTAGTAACTTAACAACATCTCTCATGTCAATGCTTCAGGAATTTTAAATCTAAAAACTAGTTCTTATGTGTTTTTTTTTTTTTTTTTTTTTTTTTATCTCTGTATCTATAAGACATTTTCTAACTGATAATTGAGGGTATTTTGATATGTAAAACTAATGTAAGTGGTCTTTTTTCAGTATGAAATATAGCATCACAATTCCACTTTTTAATAATTTGAATTTTTTTACACTGTTTAATATTTTTCCATTGAATTTTAATTTTTAAAATTTACAGTTCTATCAAAAAAATTTATTACATAGATTATATATAAATAATTTGTATTAATTTAGAATATTTTATTAGTATTTTATTTAAATTAAAATTGATATACTATATAATTTTTATAATATATCAAACTAAAAAATATTTGATTTTTTTATTATTCAATTTTAACAAAAATTAATATGAATAGTTACAATGACGTGAAATAATAATTATTAGAGTGATAAATTTTTTTATATAAAGTTATTCACAGTATAACATTTTATGAAACTTATATAAATTTATTATATATACACATATATTTTGTTGTAGTGGTAAAAGTTATATGTAATTTATTTTAATATAAAGATAGTATTAGAAATTATTTGCATTTTGACCTATTATTAAATATAAAACATATTATTAAATATAAATATGTGAAATAATTTGCAAGATTTATTAAAGTTTGTATTATTAAAGTAAAAAAGTTGTTAAATTTTTAAGACGGTACGTTAGGCTCATGAAAAAAAAATTGTCAGAAAGAAATTATATACCTTGTAGGGGTTTAAGTTTCCAACTTATTAATTTATTGTAAATAATTAGTATGTATTAGTGCCATTGCAAATAAAAGATATTCTCTGATTGTTAGGCTAGTCTTTTATTTATTTAATTATATATTAAAAACAATTCTAAATGATAAAGTCGTCCTTTTTAATGATTATATTTTAATTTAATTGCTTTATTGATGTAAAGGAATAAGTAAAAGGACACATAGGTTGATTCTTCAATACTTATTTGTTTATAACTTTGAGTCGAGGTTTCTTTTTCAAGACTAGTTATGTTTGGAGATTTGGAAGTTCAATTTAGTGTATATTATACTATAATATGTGACTATTATTTACTCTTTTAACTAAAGTTTACAGACCATTAAATCTACTATAAGAAAACTAGATACATTGATATAACCATATATTTTATTAGAGATGTTGAGTCTAAAGAGGTTAAGAGTGTGAAAATATTTTCGAAAAATAATCCTACAAATGTGTTTACACAGGTTTAATTAGTTAAAAATATTATTTGAAGTTGATTGATTTTTCATTTAAAAATGAAAAAAAGTGATGAAAAGGTACTCTTTGAAATTTAGGTGATGAATTAAGAAAATGACTCTAAATCAAATTGTTTAGGGAAAAACTTGAAAAATCTGTCTTCTAGAATGTCTATTAGTCTACTATACTTTTAGGTTGTTTAATGATGCTGTAGATTATATTATTCATTATTGCATAGAAAATAAATAATGTAATGTGTTTAATGGTTTATTTACATGTTATTAATGTATATATGATATGTGTTTAATGGCTTATTTAATTTTATTATTGTTGGGAAGGGAACGTCTCTCTAGTCATACTTTTGTACTCTACTTCAACATCTACCAGTTGACAATAGCCTCATACCTAGATCTTGCCTTACATCATCAATCTGTCTTAGAACAGCCACTGCCAATGAGGCTGAGCGAGAACGAATCAAAAGCGATTAAGCTCAGGAGTGTGGTATAGGTAAATGCAGTGAACATGAAAACTAATTATGTTATTTATAAAAAAATCAAACTACTTAAAAATGGATAAGAAAAATACTAAAGTGACACTAACGTAGATACAAAACAGAGCATAAGGATTTTAAAAAAAAAGTCAATCTGTAGCATAACTAAAATATTGAGAATGCGTATGGATAAATTATAGGTTTGATTATAAATTTTGGTAGAGGAAGAGGAAAAACATGACAATAGTTAAACAGAAAGATAGTACTATATGGGAGTTAACAACGCCAAACATAGCAGTTTCATCAGGTGTAAAATAGATATTGGTACTTGGGATGGGAGGCCACTTAATTGCAGAGTTAACACCTCCTCGTTAAGCTAATTGTTAATCACTAATGATTAGTTGAATATAACTTTTTCTTAAGAAAAGATTACAAACAAAAATGAAAGTAAGAAGAGATTAACGTTAGAGTACAACACACCAATATGCCATGATTATTGTGTGCTTAACTTTAGGTTCCCCCACCAAACATACCCAAGATTGCTACTGAGCCAAACCATAATAATAATTATCTAAAACCACAACTTAACCAATCTAATAGTGAAAACAATAATACCAAATCTCTTTATCTTCATCACCAAAAAAGCAAAGCACAACTAATGTAGCTCAAAAAGATTAAGGGATTATGATAGAAAAAAAAAAAAAGATTAGTAGCAAAAATTCGTGTTCCCGTTGATAAAGGAATGCATACTCATAATAATTATAATAATAATAATAATATAAATAAAAATTACACTCACTCACAGGTGTTTCCTGAATGAACCGTTGCTCAACAGCTATTATATCATATCACGCCTGCAATTTGGAATTTCCTATTTACCATTTACGACAAAACATGGTTATGAGGAAGCGAAAAAAATAAAGAAAAAAGAAAAGAAATCCACAAGTGGGGTCCACCGTTTGGGTGCTATAAATTAAAGAGGTATGGAAGTTGAAGTTCTCTGTGTGGAAAGGCACCAAAGAGAAAGAGAAAGAAAAACACACTAATTATCACTACTCTTCGACATAACCGCAATGGTGGACGTGGACCGGAGGATGACCGGTCTAAACCCGGCCCATGTAGCCGGTCTGCGCCGTTTATCGGCTCGAGCAGCAGCAGCTTCGTCTGTCCCAGTCCGTAACGGCGTCGTTTCATTCGCTTCCTTGGCAGATAAGGTCATAAACCACCTTCGGGACTCGGGCATACAGGTGCAGCATGGTCTCTCCGATGCAGAGTTCGCACGTGCCGAGGCTGAGTTCGGGTTTGTCTTCCCGCCGGACCTCCGCGCTGTCCTCGCCGCGGGGCTACCCGTCGGACCGGGATTCCCGGACTGGCGTTCCGGCGGCGCGAGGTTGCATCTACGCGCGTCGCTGGACCTTCCGATCGCAGCGATTTCATTCCAGATCGCAAGGAACGCGGTGTGGTCGAAGTCGTGGGGTCCGAGGCCGTGCGAGCCGGAGAAGGCGCTGCGAGTGGCGCGGAACGCGCTGAAGAGAGCGCCGCTGTTGATTCCTATCTTCAACCATTGCTACATTCCTTCCAATCCCTCCCTCGCCGGGAACCCTATCTTCTTCGTCGACGAGAACAGAATCTTCTGCTGCGGCTTGGATCTCTCCGATTTCTTCGACCGCGAGTCGCTGTTCCGGAGCTCCGAAGCGGATCCTATACTTCTCAAGAAGCAGCGATCCGTAAGCGAGAAGTCCACCGGCGTTTCTGCTTCCGCGGGGTTCTCTCGGCGGAGCCTCGACGCCGGCGGCGGGAGGACGCCGCGGTGGGTGGAGTTCTGGACTGACGCCGCCACGGATAAGCGGAGGAGAAATTCTTCATCCTCTACGTTGTCGTTATCGGTGTCGTCATCGCCGGAGAGGTTTTTCGAGATGCCGCGGAGTAAAGTCCCGGGTTGGGTGGAGGAATATATAGGACAAATCGGGTCGGTTTTGAAAGCGGGTGGTTGGAGCGAATCAGATATAAACGAAATGGTTGAGGTTTCGGCTTCTGGATTCTTCGAGGGAGAGATGGTGGTGCTGGATAATCAAGCGCTGTTGGATGCTCTTCTTTTGAAAGCGGATAGGTTTTCGGATTCGCTCCGAAAAGCTGGGTGGAGCTCCGAAGAGGTTTCCGAAGCTCTGGGGTTCGATTTTCGACCCGAGAAGGAGCGGAAACCGGCTAAGAAGCTGTCACCTCAACTCGCGGAGAGGATCGAGAAACTGGCTCAGTCAGTTTCCCGGTCAAGACACGATACTCTGGAGAGGGAAACTGGATGAATGAATTTACCCACACTTTTTTTAGTTTTATTTTTACGGGCTTGCTTTTCCCTCTTTTGGGTTAGAAAACAATTGGGAAACGCGTTGTACTATGAAACAAAGTGCACACAATAGATCAAAGAGGTTTCAAATTACACAAGTTGATGATCATCTTTTTTTTTTTTTTTTTATATAAACATATAAATGGTATAAGTTGATAATAAATGTTGATCGGTTTATAAGTGTTGTGTATAGTAAAATGAATATCTTCATTTTGATTTATTTTTGTTGACTTGCTCTGGTTTCGAAATGAGCACCACAGGGGCACGTGTGTCTCTGGACTCACCGCACTTGTACGTATTGTGTTATATAGTTATTTATTATAATTGAAAGGTGTGTCTCCCTCCAATGACATGAACATGCAGCACAGCTGAGCATGCTCTCATATCCATCCAATGCCAGGCCACCAAATGCTTCAGACGCTATCGTTTTATCTGCCACACCACACCACAGGGGAAGAAAGAAGGAAACTCCAAACTTCTCATCTTTTCACTATAATTTCAATTTCAATGTCATTCACAGAGATACGCCAATTTTTTCCCCTTCTTTTTACTGAGCCTCAATTTCCTTGGAATTTGGAAAAGGATATGCATGCAATGTATGTATGGGCTTGCACGCTCAAAATACCGACAAAAACAATAAAAAAAGACAATAGTAATAGTACAACATCTTAGTAGTATTACTATTCAATCAAATCATCTTAAACTTTAGCTTTTATGCCAAAGTAACATTATAGTTTCAAAATTGTCTCCCCACTAATATTTTAATTAACCCTTAACTTAAATTAAGTAAGTAGCCGCGGATTTATCTGAAACATGAATTAGTTTATTTATTTTAAATAGTCTCCAATAACAAAATATTAAATCACCCTTTTCGTCTTGCATCAGGTAGTTTAACATTAGATTCAGATACATGTTAATAAAAAGGCATCTCAACAAATTTACTGTTGTTGTTGTTGTTTGTGTAGTTTATATTTTTGCGTCTCTTGTGCAAATGTTTGAGCATCATGTCGATCCCCCTAACGTTAACTATCCTTTGGCATCAAATCGATCTCCCCAAAAATTATTTTTTTCTGCATTTCCTTTTAATATATCATAAACCTTACTAGCTATAAAATCACCAACTCAACATTATTCTCCGGCACTCCTACTAGTCCAAAATATATAGTTTTCATGTTCACTGAATTTTCTTATAACACATTTGTGATCTTAATCACTTTTCACTCCTTCTCCCTCCACTTCATTGGCATTGGCTGTTCTAAGATAGTTGGATGGTGTAGCGCAAGATCAAGGCATGAGACTAGCTATAGATAGATACACTACTATCACAGGTGAGACTACTGTTACTCCAATAATTTCTTACATATTGGAAGGAACTGATCATACCACTTCTTAATCTTCTAAAAAAGGTTTCAGGAATAAAAAAAATTATGCAAAACTTTTGGTCTTAATTATTATAAAGATCTAAAATTTAACGTCTTAAATACATTTTTTTTTTCTGTGGAAAAAAGCTAGAAAATTTGGAAATAAAAATTGGAGAGGAGGGAGGGAGGAAAGAGGGGCCACGTGATTGTGGCCTCCGATGTCCCAAGCGAAGGTGTTCCGTACGAGTAGAGAGGACTATGCATGAAGCAAAAGAAGAGGCTCCACTTTCATCAGTGTTGTTTGTAAACTTCGTTGCTGCTTCCACTCAAAGTTCAAACACGTTATGAAAAATGAAATGAAACTGATATTTTGTATTTTTTGGTTAGGTGTTTGTCTTAATTTGGTTGTTTTGTAAACATTTTGGGGAGCATCTCATCTAAACCAGACACGGGCAGGGCCTCATGTGAAGGAGGAGCCAGGGAAACAACTATGCATTTCTATTTCTATTTCTATTTCATTGCCATTTTCTACCCTCTTTTCAATTCAAATTACTTTTGGACTTTACTACATATTATTCAATGTTAACATATCCACACACTCTCTTTCTAATATCTGCCACATAAATTATATTTTAATATCATAAAAAATGTTAAATTAATCAAACACGTTGTGGTGTGCTCTCTCATCTTCAAACGTACTACTATAAGAGAATCAAAACAATCTCAACTCAATGTAACAAGGAAAGATAAGTATTGGAGGATTAAACCTATAATTCTTTTAATTTGATAAAGTAATTAAGCTAAAATATAATGATTAAAGAAGACAGCTTTTATCATTTAGTATTTTTTTAGTATTTATTTAAATAAATAAGAATTTAAACAACAAAATAAGAGCATATCTTATCTTTTGAATTATTAGATTGATACATATCAGTTATTACAAGAAAAAATAAGAGCAGATCTTATCTTTTAAATTATTAGATTGATACATATTAATTATTATAAGAAACAATCATTATATAATTGGAAACTTAAACGCCAATAAGGTATATAATCTCTTGTTCTGATATAACTTCTTTTTTACGAGACTAACATACCAGACTTAGAAACTTAACAACTTTTTACTTTAACAGTGCAAACTTTATATAAACATTTTTTTTATAAATTTAACCATTAAATTGTGATTTTATATCATCGTAATTATTCACATATATATATATATATATATATTTGTTAAAAATTAAACAATAATAATAAGATCAAATCATTTATATTTTAATATACCATAAAAGTTATACATTATGTTCATTTCAATTTACATAAAATATATATATATATATATATATATATATATATATATATATATATATATATTTGTTAAAAATTAAACAATAATAATAAGATCAAATCATTTATATTTTAATATACCATAAAAGTTATACATTATGTTCATTTCAATTTACATAAAATATATATATTTAAAATATTTTAAATTAATATAATTTATTGTACTTACTCCTATATTTCTACTAGATTCATTTTAACATGATGTCATTTAATTTCATTAATATAATTTTATAAGAAATGATGGTATATTTATGATGATTAATATTTTGCTATCAATCACTAAAATTCTCATTTGTCATCATGATTCTTATTTATTAAGAATAACTTAGTCTTGATCCCAAAATGACATGTAAATAAAGACCAATATCTCATAAAATATTTACTCAATCTTATATTTATTAACTTATTTTATTTATATTTATTTACTTATATTAGTTCTTACTGATTTTAGTATATGTATCTTCAATCAATGTCTCGTTAACAAGGCTAAACAACTATTATAAAAAAAAACCCCTACTCAATCAAAGTCTAACTTATTCAAAATCAATCCTATTCCACTTTATTTTCAGTAAGAACATTTATATATATAATCTATGTAATAAAAAATTTAAAATTCAATAAAAAATATTAAACAGTGTAAAAAATTGAATTTTTTTAAATGAGTTATTAAAAGGTTGGAATTATGATCCTACTTTTTCATGCTGAAGAAAGACTACTTATATTAGTTTTACATATCAAAATAGTCAAAATTATCAGGAAGAAAATGTCTTATAGTTCCATAAAAAAGAAAACACATAAGAAGGTTTTTAGATTTAAAATACCTGAAGTATTGACATGAGAGATGTACTTAAGTTATTATGTTCACTGTAGACTACTCCAGACCATGCATTCAATTAGCTCTAAAGGGTACTATTCACATCATTACATTAATAGTGAGCCAAAATCAAATGAAATTAATTAGAAGTTAAATAATTTTAAATTAATAATAATAAAATAAATTATAAACATAAAACTTATATGTTTATAATTTATTTTATTATTAAGTAATAATAATGTGTCAAAATGAAATGAAGATATTAAGTAAAAACTTAGAAGCTAATAATTCAAATCAATAATAATTATAACATAAATCTTTCTATAAAGTTGTAAGTGACTCTTTTATCTAAAATGGTGGTGTTTCATTTTCATCTTTTTGTAGAAGTGACAGGTTTTCTAGTTGCAGCTAATATGGATAAACAACATAAACAGTACATCTGATAATGCATTATGAGTATGTTGTTGGTGGACTTATGAATCATATAAATAAATTTTTTTTGTATTAACTTTTTTTTTTTCTTACAAACAGTAAGCGTATAAGTATCATATATAATTTTGAAAATGATTTTTTTTCAGATTTCTGTGCAGGAGCTTATAACATGCCATGAAATAGACTAAGGTAAGTATAAGAGGAGAAAAAAATTTGCAAAAACAAGAATAAATAAGTGTTGACAGATCATAAGTATGGGAAAGTTATGAAAGGGAATCCATCACCGAAAACAATAACAACTAAAAATAGTATTTGTAATGAAAGAGGCATTCTAAGTGAAGAGTTTTGCCCTGAAGTTCAGTACAAGTACAAGATATAGTCACACTAACACAGAAAACGAAAAAGACAAGAAAATGTAACTACAGTAACACAAGGCTTGCATTTGCAACTTAGATAACAGAATGAATTTGTAATACTGCAATCAATAAATGCATCCACCAACGGTCATAGCAGTGTAGATTGGACTTCTTTATTTGTCTCTATTTGATCTCTGAACTTGACCGTTGATTACTCTCACTTTTCTCTCCCATCATTCATGTGACAGTCCATGTACGTCGCTCATGATAATGATAAATATTTGGAAGGAAAAATGTTGTGCAGTTGTATTTTCATGGTTTTTTTATTCATTCAAACATTTAAACAAAACTATAATAATAAGAAGAGTGATCAGAAATATTGAGAAAAAAATATAGAATTATTCTTCTTAAGGTGGCCCCATGATTGTGATGATCCTTTGTAGGGTCCACATAGCCTTTGATTTAAACCTAGCCATGCTTATGAACACATATTTGAAAATGAAGAGTAGAAAGGAGTGATGTGATGGAGGGTGGTGGTGGTGAGGCTGAATCCAAGTTATCTTGTCTGGGAGAGAGGGTGATGGGAGTGGTCACCACTTCACCCCCTCTCACATTCCTAGTTTGAACTTTGATCCTTCACTTCCATTTTGTTCATGCAAAGGGAGACAACACTACACAACGTGAAGAATTGAGGGATTGTGACCATTCCTTGTTGACCTTAAGCCAACCTTGTCGAATCTTCCAACATTGTCCTTTGCTATACGGTTTGTGTTTTTACCATGCCATGTCTAACTTCTTCCACCACTCTGCATTATTAATTGTAGGTCCAACCCCATGCTTCAATCCTTCTCCTAGCTCTTACTTTGCTCTTCGGGTCTATGCTTTGTCAATCTCATCATACTCTCACAACACACAAAACCATTATTAAATCATCAACACATAAATGTGTACTTTTGATGTGTATCCATCGAGGGGCCTATTCTATTCATTACCTCTTCTGCATTACCATAATTATTATTATTTCAAAATTTTATTCACTTTGCATATTATATACCATTCCAAACCTTGTACATAAACCCTCCTTACTGCCAATTCCAGAAATGAAAGACTAATTCTTTTGAAAGTTTGGAGCATTTAAGGATGTCTGAACAAATATTTTGAAAGTTCTGAGAATTTAAGGATTTCTGAACAAATATTTTGAAAGTTCTGAGCATTTAAGGGTTTCTGAGCAAATATTTTTCAATATGCATGAATTTAAAATCAAATATTATTGTCTACAATATTTCAACCATATAACACACAGTTCGTTTTCCTAACCAATTTTATCTAAAATTATATAGCTAATTTTCATTGTAAGTTTATACGTTGCAATTTATTTCAAGTTAAAATTCACTAAAGCTAAACTAATGATGAAACTGTTGAATAATTTGCATGAAATAGAACTATTGCACAAATAAATTACTCATCTAAAATGAAATTGTGAAATAAATAACAATTAAAGTGTGAAGTAAATAATAATAACAGATGGTACTAGTTCGCCTTTTCTTGTAGTTAATAAGACATAGAAGGGAGGATAAAAGAGTAAGTATAAATCATATGTTTAATATTTAATCTAGCCAAAATTTATTTTGTGAGGAAGTCAAATCGAAAGCAAGATGAAATTATTTTATATAAAATAAATATTGATAGAAGAAACTTAACTTGCTCCAAATAAAAGAAGAAAATATTAAGAATAAGAAGTTGTTTTAAATATAATTTTTTCAATATAAGAATATTTTAAAAATAATACTTAAAAATAAACTCAAAATAAATATAACTAAAAAATTGTAATTATATTTTAATTATTATTTTTGTTATGAATATTATTATTAGTAATAATAGTATTAATAATTAATAATATCAATAATTAATAATATTTCAAGGTTTGGTTTTCATCAATCATCTCTTCTTGCATTACAACTCTTTATTGGGTACTTTACGTTCTAGGCAATTAAAGAAAAATTATAGTTTGTCATCATGGTTCATTACTTTGACACTCACTTTTTTTAATAAAATATTATATAATAATAAAATAATAATTTATTTTAGTATCAAATTATGTATAATGTCAAAATATCAAAACTCTAATCAAATGATTTATTTTGATTTTGAAAAAGATATGCTATTGACATCTTTCCAACACCTATTGTTGATTCTTCAAGAAGTTTAAATTTCTAATTACAAAAATTTTTCTTGTTTGAGGTTGGAAAAATACATAGCCTTAATTAAAATACGAAGTTGTATCCCACAAAATATCTAGTTCAACTTTTCTTTCTAACTTGTGTCTCGTAATCTATGGCACATAAGTAAAGTGCAAGCATCTAAAACTTTCAAATTGTTTAAGAAAAGTTTATAATCATGATTTTGGTAAAAATATCTTGTGAGACAATAACAAACAAAAAAGCTCTTGTTTTTCGCTTTCTTGCTTTGCTTTCCTTTTGATTTCAATTTGGGCCATTGTTAAATTGATTGGCACATCAATCACAAGAGGAGCTAGCCTTATCTAGTGAGTTTCAGAATCCCTCTATTTGATGAATTGAAGCAAGAAGCTTAGACTTTTATGGTGAGTTTTACTCACCCACTCACACACATATTCATTTTGAAATTAGAGTTCTACCAATTGTAAAAAAAAAAAAAAAAAAAAAAATCTTAACTTCCTTAAAAGTGAAAGCACATAAATTCACTAATTTATATGCTTAAATAAAAATCTTGTAATAAAAGGATATTTTTATTATAAACAGTAAGATCCTAAACAATAGCCAACAGTATATACAGGTATTCAATACACATGCTCAACAGTAAATTCAGAGCCTTTGATCATTAAAATTTGAGCGCAATAAAAACGTTATTTTTTCACAGCATGTGAATATGAATGTATGAAAAGTATATAAGGTCTTCCACGTCTCACTCCAGTGACAACTTGGACCTTGTTTATCGAATAATTGGCCTTATCAGTCTCTCAGAAATAATAGCCCTACACGTTCATTCAAACTTTGTAGTATAATCCTATTCTCTCACAGGAAATGGTGCATGAGTGTGAATATGAAATGAAACCCTTGTACAATGACATTCCCTATCCAATAAATTATCCGAGAAAGCAGTGACATCTCATTCTGGATAAAATGCTAGTGTCTGCCTTTTGTCTGTCAAGTATAGATGTAACAACATTGCCAGCAAAATTACATTGCAACATGTGAGCAGAATTCAGGCTACAATGAACTAACCTTATAATCATCTGTCATGAATTTGGCTAACTCGTAGTAAAAAGAAGTTTTGGATCCAAATCACGTAAAGTTGGCAACATATTGGAGACATGAAATCAATTTCCTTTCATTCTCTTAAAGCACAATCAAAAGTTCGTATAAAATGTTCAAATCCTGAATGATTGGCATTGTTGTATTATACCCTGCACTAAAAGAATGCAGATGTTGGCTCTACGACTGCGATTTTTGTGCTGTACAACTTTTCTGTAACTTATAAAGACAAATTGTGACTGAACATAATCATAGTCATTCTTTCTGATAAAGTTTCGTTCCTTCCTTTTCTGACTCTCTTGCAGCAGATCTTGTCACCTTAACATGATATGAAGCCTGCAAACAACTTTGATATTTAGACACCATACGAATACACCATTCGGAAGCAAATTCTCATACTGTCAAGAAAGGACATTAAAGTAATGCAAAAGAGATTTATGTCGGGATAGAAGACCGCGACTATTCAAACTTTGAATAAAGAGGGAAGGAAAATGTTACTTAAAGGACTTTTTTATACTCATAAAATTATTTTAGTTTAAGTATTTAGCCACTGAATTTTGTGTACTCATTGAAGAATTCAATGAAAAGGACTACTTCTATTCTAAAAAAATAATCGTTAGTGATAAAAGGTGTATATGCGTAACACTTGTCAAATGATGATGAACCTTGGAAATAGGAAATAGACAAATTATAAATGAAAGTAAAACATTTCTGTACAAAGCTGAGACAGTAACATTGTTTTGTAGGTCTTATTGATTCTTTGACTATGATATTTAGATTAAAGTATGCTTTTGCAGTCACATAAACTGACTCCTACTGAATCAGTCAGATTAATAAATAAACTTAGATACATACCAAAAAAATAAATCCATCTTCTGAACCCAGATTAGATTAAAGGCTTCATCATAGTGTCCCTCCAGACCAGGGCAAGTCCAGGCCCAAAACCATGAGCCTGGCATTGTAGGAGCTTTACCCAAGACCTAGGTGGCTTCTAGGTCTTGTGATCCTTTACCGTTCGGCAGGTCTAAGGGTCCTGCTACGACAATGTGAGTCACCCTTGGTACAACTCTATATAAGAACAATGACCCTCCTATGTTTAGGTACCATACTATTCCTTCCTATTCACTAACAAGCCCTATCCCAGCAACGTACACTCTTCTACATTTTTTTTTCTAAAGAACAAATAATACAATATTCATTTCCTTATAGAAGTAGACAATGTAGTAATTGCATTTTTAAGAAGGATAAAAGGAAATGAAAGGTATGGGTTCGGTAGTATTCAATATAGATACTAATTTCCCCCAGAAGATTAAAGGTATGGATAAGTCAATATATATTAAAATATAAAGTATTTGCATGTAGATTGTTGTGAGAACATTTATAGAAAAAAGAAATCAACAAATTTGCATCTCACATGCAAGGATGAATGGTTTTGATTAAATGAACAGACATGGAAAAATTAAGAGAAAGGCCAAAAATCTCCAGACCTACCTGAAAAAAGTTGTCCTTTTTAAGGCAAAAATGATCTAACTAGTGTACCTAAGGAATACTATGCTATACCCCAAGTAGCACATAGTTTCATTAGAACCATACTTAAAGGCAAGAACAATTAAAAAAAAATAAAATTGACAAGTACTCAAGTGAACCTAACTTGTACCAGCACACAATATGAGTGGCCTAACCTAATGTTTATAGGTTGCAAAGAATGTTCAATTATTTAAATGTTATGATGCTGTTTCAAGGACTATTTCACCTGAATTAACCAAGATTAAGTCAATGGACCTTATACCCCGAGGCATACCTAGCTATAGCCCACATACATATTTTTTCTGTAAAATAATATTGATAAGATGAGTGTACCTACCGCTTACCAGTGCTCTACCGCTTACCAGTGCTCTATCAGTAGACGCTTTAAAACGTTCAATTATTTACATGTTTTGCTGTTTCCAGGACTATTGCACCTGAATCAACAATGATTAAGGCATACCTAGCTATACCCCAGGGCATGCCTAACTTTACATGTCAAGCAATTTAAGGCATACCATAACTATTTTTTAAAAAAATAATTTTGATAACTACCCAAGTCAACGTGTAACAGTACTAGATATGTGGAGGCCCAACCTAAATGTTTTGTAGGCTAAAACTCATAAGAATGTTCAATTATTTAGATGTGATGCTGTTTCTACTGAACCTGAATTAACCATGACTAAGCTCTGGCTAAGTATAAAACTTTGTTGTGTTTAATGCAATCAAGGCCTCAAAGATTTGGCTACTCTTACCTCTCGAGCATGCACCTATTATAATTTATAAGCTTTACAAAGACAAAAATGTGCAATATTCATGAAATGTAAGTGCTTTTTCTATAGGGATAGTCTATTACCTTATCAGAACCAAACTCAATCACATCAGATGGACGGACACGAGAAGGATATTTTGGAGGTATCATGTGTCGCCTTCCTTCATTGCTGAAAATATGAGAGGGAAATTAAATATATAGTTTAAACAATTTAAACTTAGAATAAAATATTAGCCTCATATTTGTTTACTTACTCAGTGATCCAGGTGCCATATCGACTATGCAAGTCAGTCAAGAAGAAGGCGCCATCCTTATAGTTAATTCTTGCATGCAATGGAGAAACCTTTAACATAGAAAGGTTATTGCATGATGTTTGTGCTTTATGTTTCAAAACATGTTCAGTTCATGAGAAATTATTTTACCTTGGGCAAAGGTATTATAATTGAACTGCCTGGATGATCTTTATGCTGTGCACACCTGCAATCACAAAAGCCTGTCAAGCATGGATAGATTGAGAGCAAAAGAAACCACAACACAATAAATTAGTGGTTTATTTAATCTCTGAAATTACAAACATGTTATTTTACTCCCTAATTGTCAAACATCATGCATTATTATTCCTTATATTTATGACTATAAGTAATTTCAAGGACTAGTTTGATACTTGAGAATGAACACAGTGAACACTAACTGACGATCAAGAAGAATTTTGTTGTGCCTTAATAGAATAAACAAGTACTTCAAATATTTTAGTCAGCATATTAATCCTTTGAAGATTTACAGCATCACCATATTGGGTCCTTAAAGATTTAGTTTGTGGCAAAATTAATCCCTTGATGATTTAAGATAAAGGACTAAATTGGTGAGAGAAAAAGAAATCCGACAGACTAATGTGATGGAAAATTCAACAATTCATGGACTAATTTGATAACAATTTCGTTTTAAGGACTGAGGTGGTAACAAGAGAATTTTTTAAAGACTAATTTGGTGGTAACTCTGTTTGCATTATCAGAATACTATGTAACTCGTTGTAAGTAGGAGTAACTGAAGGCCTACCCGATTATGCAGGGTTTCGTCTCATCTTGACTTAGAGATATAGGTTTCATAGAACCTGCTTCATCACATGGTAATAAAATCCACCTATATATCATAGAAGGATGAAGGCAACAGTTAAGTGATTTATAGATATGGAATAAATTATCCTAAGGATATAATATTCATTCATATTGGGACATGGACATACTCTCCGTTAATGGCACGCTCAAGTGCATCGTTGTCTTCAAACCATGTGTGTAACTGGTCGTTTGCCTTCATAAATAATCAAACCCAATATCTAGATCAGAAAAAAAATCTAACAGACATGACCGATAAAAGACAAGCTGTCAATTGTTAGTAACAAAGTACAAAAGTAAGTTTATTTGAGCAACATACTTTGTCTGAGAGCCTGCAACATACCGGTCTACCTTTAAGTTTGGAGCTGCAAAGTAGCACCATTTTTCATGTAAATGATGAAAGTAAAATTGAACAATTTTCCAAAGGTTTATTCATGTAAAATATTAACAATTCTTGCCAGCACCAATAACACGCAGCAAAATATGTTTGCAGGTTAAAACGTAACTAAGAAACGATAAGCAGAGGAAGATACCATTTTATTGAATAATAATCTGCTTAGATACAAAAAATAGTCAAATAATCTACTACCCCAATACCCTTAACAGCTAGTAAATAACAAAAATATAAAACACTAAATCTCTAGTCAAAACTAATCGGCAGATATTTAGGGATTTAAATTAAACAGCTACTGATGCCACATTCAACACTCCTTGCCTCAAATAGCAAAAAACAAGCCATGAGTTTTTCTCCTAAGTTCTCAAACTTTTCCTCTGGGGAGTACCTTCATGAAGAGGTCAGCCCATTATTCCCCTGTTTTACAATATTGCAATGAAACCTCCCCTTCCTTCTGTTAGAGCTTGACATTGAAGTGTTTAGCTTTTCAATGGGAAACTGGGTTGTTAGAGATCGTGCTTTCTGCTTGATTATCTACAAACAGCTTTGTTGAATCCATTTGAACCAGTTGTGGACCACCTACAATTTTCCTTATTCCTAATGCTTAATTAACAACTGCTGCTGCAGTTAGAACTCTGCTTCAGCAGTTGATTGTGGCGCTATATCTTTGTTTCTTTGAGTAGGCCTAAGAAAAAATTCCAAAACCAAGTGTTAAGCAATATCCAGAAATACTCTGAAATTTCTTAGTATTTATTTTGCATATTCCCTTTGGCAAATAAATACTTCTTTCTCATCTTGCTTCACTTCCATTCCAAGAAAAAAAAGTCCCTTCTCCACAATCTGTCGTTTCAAAAACATTCAACAAGCTTTGTTTCAAATCCTCAATAAGTGCACCATTTCTTCTTGTCACCAAGAAGTCATCCATACACAGAGATACAATCAGAATTTAGCATTTAAACTCTTAACATAAGGAGTTGACTCACTTAGGCTTTTTGTGAAACCAAAACTAAGTAATTGCAAATCCATCAGGTTGGTCAACATTATCTCCTCTTGTAAATAACCATTGAGGAAGCAGATTTTACATTTAACTGAAATACCTTCCAACCTTTTTGTGCTGCCAAAGCTAGAATCAATACAAGTGTATCAACCCTTTCTATAGGAACAAAAGTTTCACAGAAGTCAACTACAAATACTTGAGCATATCCCTTCACCCCAAGCCTGGCCTTGTGCTTATTAATAAAACCATCAGCATGTAGCTAGGTCCAAAATGTCCATTTAGTTCATGTCTAGAAACTAATTGCCAAGTTTGGTTTTTTTCAATCATCTTTCAGGCTCAAACTAATTCATGTTTCATAAATGTCTGAAAGCAGCCTAGTTCCTCTAACTGGTAGATCATCAACATTTTCATCATGTACTAACGAGAATTTAGGATCTTACCTGTTTGTTGTTGCAGGACTCTATAAGCTTTTAAGGTTGTGCAATAGCCAATAAAGATGCCTGTTCCTGGCTTTTGTATCCAGCTTATCCCATTTTACCTTGGGCATTAGGCACATAGGTGAAACGAACACAACCTAAAACCTTAAAATTCTAGACAAAGGTTTATAGCCAAACCATACTTCAAGTAGAGTTTTCCCTTGAACTGCCTTTTGTATCAACAGCTTCAACCCAACACTTTTTAGGAAGCCCTTTCTCATGCATCATGCACCTAGAAGCATACAATAATCCTACCAAAGAAATATTGTCAAATCTTTGAAATTTTCAAGAGAAGAAATGGTGGATTCAAACTTCTCAGCCATTGTCACCACGATCTTTTGAACTATCCTTCCAACCACCCTCACCTTGCTAAGGATGCTTAGAAGTCTGCCAGAGTACTCCTAATTGTAACTCCTTCATTCGTTGCATCTCAAACCCCCTTATTAGATTCAACAATTGCATCCCTTTGAACTTCTCATTGCCTTCATGATCCATGCAAAGATAGCTTGGGATACAGTAGAAAATAAACACGACTTTGCATTTGATTTTTGTTAATAATGGAGGAATCATATAGTCATCCTCAATAGTCTCCCAAAAATCATTTGCATCTAGATAAGCCTCCACGTTCAGTGTCCATATATCATAACTTTGACCCTCAAATATTGGCTATGCTATGACTTGATTATCAGATTGATTTTGAACTCTACCGAAATAACATGTTTAAGTGTTAACTTTAAACCTCACCAGGTCCGTCAAGAATAATTAGGCTTTGTGATACCAATTATAGGATTAAAATGTAACTACGAAAAATGAGAGAAGGAAGATGCCATTTTATTGAATAATAATCTCCTTAAATACGAAAACTTTAACAGAGAAGTAACGTCCTAAACTTCAGCTACTACCCATAACAGCCGGTAAACAACAAAAAATATGCAGAAAAAACTACTTATTGAATAATAATCTCCTTAAATACGAAAACTTTAACAGAGAAGTAACATCCTAAACTTCAGCTACTACCCATAACAGCCGGTAAACAACAAAAAATATGTAGAAAAAACTAAGTCTCCAAACAGACTTAGTCAAAACTCATCAGCAGATATTTAGGGATTTTAAATTAAACAGCTGTTGATGCAAAACAATTTTTCACAATTGTCAGTTTCTTGAGCCTCCCTTCCTCTTTCTAGAAATAACCCGTTGGCTCAAATTTGTAACATGCATGTTGCATATTCCCATATATAAAAACTTGAGCAAATCATGATGAAATTTAGAAAGCAAAGAAATGTGGGTTTTCGTCATTACCTATTGCCACCTAAGACCCAGTTCAACATCAAAGGCATCATCTTGTCAATAAGAAACCTTCCTCCAACTCTTCCAGGATGTGGTATCCGAAACTTGGTCAAAAACTGCAAATGAGAGCAATCATGAATTTGTGGACAGGATGGTATTTTGATAAGTCACCATCACTATATTATTCAGTATCTCACTTTTAAAACTGAAGTTCCTACCTCTAATGGCCCAAGACCAACACCAAGATATGCCCTGTAGGTGGAAGCCATCAAAGCTGCCATTCTAGCCATTCCATGAACAACGGCAACTCTTAATCTTCTTTCTCTTTCATAGCTTAAAGCAACAATGGAATGGGTAACATACATACTATGAGTCAGAAAAATTATTTATAATCAAATCACCCCAATTTGCTAATGATGTAAGATACTACTGAGTATTGGCTGATATATGCAAGCATTTCTCTGTTCATATCAAGTCCAAAACTTCATTATTTTTCATTTCTTAGATTCAAAATCAGCATTCATTATCATGTTTGGTTACCTTTTTAAGGAACGATCAATATCAATTGGATAGCCTGATTTGATACTTTGTTCCCATGCATTGTCTAATTCCAATGCAAGTTGATAACTGTCCTGCAATGATAAAAGAAACTAGTTAGAAAGACTTCACCTTAGCATTTGAGTGTTCCTAGATAGTTTGACTATGTTGATGTCCATTGCATCAACAAGTAAGAAATTTTTCATTTTATGCATTCTTTTTCTTGGGTTAGTTAGTTCCACATGTTGGTAAGTTGCAAAAGAAAAGTTGTTTAAACAGCTACAAGGAAAACAGGCATAAAGACGAAGTTGAGAAATCTTGGACATTTGTATTAGATCCAAATATGTAAGAAACTGCTAAAGTTATGAAGACTACATGTAAATTCATGTTTCACTAAAGCCCGCAGGACTTGGACAATGATATTTATTAGGTCTAAATATGTATGAAAATGGTAAAGTTAACTGAAAAGTAAAGATAAAATCCATACTTCATTATTTGGTTTAATGGAAATAAGAGAGGAGAGTGAAAATAAATTGGTTGTTTGGTTGAGTGAAAATAGTGTAGTAATAGAAAGGATCCCAGTAATACTTATTCACTCTATTTTTCTCCCGTTTTCATTCATCTATCTATCTATCTCTTCAATCAAAATACTTGTATTTTCTACTTTATTTCTCACCAAATTTCATTCACTTTTTCTATTTCCACCCGCTCGATTCCTTTCCTCTCTACCGAACAAAGAGGAAAGAATAGACACAAAATAAGTAAAAGGAATATGTATAATTCATGAAGTTGTTAGGGACGAAAGTTGACAAGCATTCATTTATTAAGGGGTGCATTGGATTTTGATTTTAAAAGACTGGTTTGAAAATCTCTGCGAATTTTGAAAGACAATGTAAGAATATCATGATTTATAAGATTTTTTTCGAAAGTTCTTTTGGATTTTAATAGATTTATATTGTAATAATTCTACAGATTTTAAAAGAAATTAAAAAATACGAGTTAATGAAAAGGTTTGGAAAAAAAATTCAATGCAATTTTTTCAATATTTTAATTGCTTTTAACTTATGTCCTCTATGCATTAGCACCTCTTTCCTGCTCTTGGATTACACAAAATTATTGGAATAGCAGACAAAAAGATAAATACTCATGACCTTTTCATCAGAAAAATCTTTTAGAATCCTTTCACCTCCTAACCAATACACACTCCCCCATAATTTTATAACAAATATTTAAGATATATGAATTATACCTCGATAGCCATGCATCCTCCTTGGCCCATATTTGGTTGCATGGCATGGATAGAATCACCAAGCAAGGTGACACGGCCCTTTCCCCATGTAAATGTTGGGGTCCTGTCATATATGTCTCTTCGAAGAATCGCCTCTTCTTCTGTGGCAAGTACCAAATCAATTACGTTCTCACACCAACCCTCAAACATCTTAAGCAACCTTTCCTTTTTTCCTGCCAGATAGAATTCAAAAGTAAGACACTATAGCTTATCATTTTTCAGGGGCAATCATGTAAAAAATAAAGATATATGAGTTCTTTTTTCTTTGCACCATCATCGAATTTCTATTCCAGTGCCACTGTTATTATATTCAATGTATATTTGCAGAGTTATTAGGATAGACTTCTCATTGTAGCAATCCAGTGGGAGTAGGACATCTTGCTGCTCTTGCACTTACACCTACCCTAATAAGCTCACTCAATCATAATAGAGTGAACTATATTGGAGGTGCATGAAACTTCTTATAAAACTTCACACTTTAGAGAACAAGCTTTTGGGAGTGTGTATAACTGATTTTTTCCAAATATGATATTAAAGTACAACCCATTATATTCAATGTATATTTTTGATGTTGAACCACCCATAAATGTTCCATCTTGTAAATATTTGTATCAGATCTCCCAGTTGGGAAGAAATATGGTAAGAGCAGTTCCTTATAAGACTTGAACAATCCTCAAGCTATAAGCTAACTTTTGAGAGTTTCATCCATCCCAGTTCTAATAATCACTTTGATTGAGAAAGTTGCTGAAAGAGTTTCAATCAAAGCTTTATTTACTTTGACAGGCAAGCTGCAATTGCCATACAAACACAATAAGATCACTTACCATTGGGGATATCAGCACCACCAGCAGGTTCTTGATGAAAAGCATACCATTGCATCTTTCCAGCACCAACATCGGAAGATACAAAGTATTGTTTATGTCCTAAGAATACTCGGTACCTTCCAACCAGGAAATTCAAGTAAGCTTCTCAACATGATAAAGGCAATAGTAGAAGAAAGTATGGATAACAAGGCATAAGAGACATGAATCACGGCCAACTTACCCAACAGATTCAATGTCAGCAGGCACAAAATCTGCAATACCAGTGTAACAAGTATAGCCAGAGTAAGTAGCTTCTGTTTCGCCAAATAACTTATTCCTCACCTATTTACAGAATAATACCACTTAGGATTGTATTAACAAAAAGCATAGAGTTATGACCATAAAGACTCTCAACAGAACAGAATGACATGAAAGAGTTCAGCATTTATAAGTTCTACTTGGAAGAACAAAGCTAAAACAGACTCACATGCACACATCAAACAGGATATGACTAACTATTCTCTAAAAGGATACTTCTACCATAAGCAACTTTGTAAATTCCACTGATGCATTCAGATAAGTAAACATTCATATTTCTTCAAGGGAAAAATAATTTGCTAAACAAAAAAGCTTGGAATCAAAGAGAATTCAACAAGACCTTGGACCATATCCCATCTGCTCCAACCAAGAGATCTCCCTCATATTTCTGACCATTCTCCAGCTCCACAGTTACCTGCAATTGTGAAATGCGGGATGTTCAATCACCTTAGTCTTCCATTGCATGTTCTTGAAAGAAAACCTTCAAAAAATACCTATGATAGCAATATGAGGAGAATCTTCAACTTAAAATCTTTCTTTGAATAATTACCTTGTCTCCATGATCAACAAAATCAATAACATTACTGCCATTCATAATGGCATCTTCCCCAACTGCACGAGCAAGGATTTCCTGTAAAGCCATTCGACTAATAACTCTAGTGACTGGAAGCCCACGCTCTGCTGCAGGAGTGAATGTATCAAACTTGATGTACCTAATACCAAACTATATATCAATTCATGATAGGCATAGTACATGCTAAAATTTCATTAAGTAAACCTTTAAAAGTATATTCAATTTATATAAAATATTATGGAAGATAGATTCTTATGTTAGAAAGAAATACTGTTTTACACTAATTGATCAACCCCGTGCATATATATTCTGGAACCTGCTTTATCCTATTCTTACATGCTAAATGAATATTAAGATTTTACAAATAAGGGATATACACACATCAGTTGAGATTTTTGTATCATTTACAAATTCTACCAGCAATCACTTGTTCTTAGAAACTGCCCACCACTTTTCATAGATTTCCACAACTACACCAAACCCTGAATAATCTTAAACAGCATTGAACAATTTTTTTATGCGTAGTTTGTGACAAATGAAACATAAAATACAAGTTAACACTGACATAATTATCACAATTTGTTTGGCAGTGACACCTCTGAATAAGCCAGCCAGCAAGCCTCGGTGTTTACATTGTATTGGCACATCTGAATTAGCCAACCATTCATTTGATGCAGTTCAATTCAAAATTTCAGTTTTACCACGTCTTTCTCTCAAACAAGAGGCCACTATCACGCTTGGGTGAACACAAAAGACAGTAGTAAATTGAAACTAAATAATTTAGGATTTTATAGTCTAATAGCAGTCAAATCCATAAATCATAAACTAAAACCAGTCAGGTATCTGATGCAAAAACGTTAACAGGTACTCAAATGAAAGATTTGTAACGTTTCAAATTCACACTTACCAAGAGCCAGAAATCCCATCCACAAGCCCATTGATCCTATCACCTGTGATACAACCAACTCTCAGAACTTCTTCCGCAGCCTCAAAATCTATAGCTTCCAAAGCAGCCAAAGCATTGCTTTGTATCTGAATTGGACCCCTATACTTCCCCTCCCCTCTTATAGCACTCATATCCTTCTCAAACACCACCACTTCGAACCCCTTTCTCTTGGCAGCCAAAGCAAATACCAACCCGCCAATCCCTCCACCAGCCACAAGCACCCTGAGCTTCTTCTTCGGAGGGACACCATCCCCTCCATTTTCAGCCATACCTTTCCAAACAGAAGGGGGTGCCTCCGCCACTGTTGCTCTGATCGGCTTCCGCTTCTTCCATTGCTTTGCCGCTCTGCTTCCATAACAGGCACAAGGCGAAGTATCCAGTGAAAGGTCTTGGCACGTAGGAATTGAAAAAAGAGTTCTTGAGAAAAGTGACATTGAGGGATGCAGAGAGTTGCAAGTCAACGTAAGAGGCATTGTGAAAAGCAGCAGAAAGTCAACAAGAGAAGAACATGCAATGGAAGGGAGATTAGATGAGAAAGTGAAGGCAAATGCATGAATATAAAAGAAGGGAAGCAGGCACTAACAAGGGAAAGGTGGTGAAGAGGGTGTTTGAGAAAAAACATAGAACAGAAAATGTTTGACACATGTAGATCCACATTCACCAATTATCAAAAAGTCAATGCCAGGTGGCACTCTGTGGTTGAAGAGGGTCTTATATGGCAGACATCTTAGATTTTGGAACTTCAGTTGTGGAGCAGGTGGCACTTTCCTGTGAGGTCACCCACATAACAATGATGTGATACATCAAAACCCACCGCCAGATTATAATATTCATCTTATTTCTCATCCTTTAAGCACACTGGAGGTACCAGATACAGTGCCGGTGCCATTAGTCCTTTTTTTCATTTTATATTTAATAATATCAAATTTTTGTCACATCTTCGTGTGTCTCAATAAAGAGCATACTCTTCCATTCAATTAAATATCTCTTAAAAAAATTATAATCAATAAAATATAATATTATTAAGAATTCAAGTTAAAAACTATATTTTAGAAAAATATATCATAAAAATAAAAAAGTGATATAAATTATCATTATTATTTAATAAATTTGAAATATCATAATAATCATTATACAATTAATCCAGAAATTTCTCACCAGGGGAATAATGCCTACTTAGGTAAATAAATTTAATTAATTTGTAACGTTGAATTTATTCTGTATTTAATTCATTAATTAATTATTTATGATCTCCTTAAGATTTTGTTGATAAGGGGAAAAAATAAGGTTTCAATCAATATAAAATTGGACTGTGAAAGAGTTTAAATATTAAATATTTCACCTATTTTATTGAACTCAGATAGACAGTTCATAATCAAAACACATGTCTTGATTATTTAACAATTATAGTGAAATTAATAGATAATGGTAAGGATTTAATTTGATGCGCTATAATCAAAGCAATGTCTTCATAATATGCATTGTTTTTTTGTTCCAAATTTATTTAAAAAAAAAAAAAAAAAAAAAAAACTCATAACAATTCTATTCCCACCATTTTAGAATAGATCACTTGAAATATTTGCTAATTCTTCATATGGCACGGTGATTAATCTTTGGAAGTTATATTTGTTTAACATATTTATATAAGATAAAAATTAAAAATTAAAAAATATACGAATGAGTAAGTTAATATCAATGCAGGAATAAAATAATTATTTTCTTGATTTTTGAAAAAATATTATCATAAAAAAAATGTTTAGATATATCCTAAATGACTTATTGGCAGTGAGGACAAACAACATGAAAAGTCAATTAATGAACAGGATAATTAATAGATAACAAGATGAAGGGTGGAGCCAACTCAACTCAAATATTGTAATTAAGCTATTAATAGGAGAACAAATACTTGTTTCATCCAAAGAAAAAAATTGACATAAGAAAATAAAATTTCAATTAATAAATAATATAAAATTAGCTAAATTTAGGTACGTTTTGGATAAATATGTACCTTCTGCCCCTTCTTCTTATTTTTATACTCAAATTATTTTCTGTTTTGTTAAAATATTTTTTTAATTGTTGAATCGTAAAATGTTTATCAATTTTATGATGATAGGTCTTTCATTGTAGGACTTAATTAGATATTTTTAATGAAATAATCTCCACAATCATATTTTTCATCTTCAAGATTTAAATTTATAATCTTAATTAATTTTACCTTAATTTTATTTGGACTAAAGATGCGTTGATATAATATTTTTTCTTTTGTTACATATGTTAGTTTATGTTTTTTATTTCAATTTATAATTTGTACTTATGTTTTTTATTTTACTTTTATATTTAATATTTATGAATTAATTCCTAAATGTCTCCTTATTTGTTATGTATTACTTATTTTGATTAAAAAAATTGTTTTCATTTTATATATGTATAATACATTCATATTAGATAAATTGTTATCACCAAAATAATATTAACTAAATTATTTATTTTTCATGTTAATTAAATTCCTTTGTACTTATTAATATACTTGAGTTTTAATAATTATATTTATTATTTCGTTATTAATATTTTCTGAAGACTATTCATATTTTAATAAATAATTCATTGTTCTTTGTTTATATCTATTAATATACTTAAATGTCTTTATTATGCTCTTCTATGCTAATTAATAATTGATTTATTTATTTATTTGTATGCATTTATTTATTTGATATATATTTTAATTGGTCAATTAATGCCTTGTAAAAAAATTCATTTATGGCAATTAATTATTTCATTTATTTCATCTTTGTAATTATATTTATTAATCATATTTACTTTTTCCTTTATATTTATGTTATGATTGATTATAATTTTTTGTGATTTTTTTACATCATTGTGAATATCTTATTATTGTGTTTTTTTTTTTTTTTTTTTTTTTTTTTTAATATTTTTTTTTTTTTTTTTTTTTTTTTTATTGATGTCATGTTCATTTATATTAACATGTTGTTGGTAACATGTTTAAGTTTTTAATTTCAGTATGGTTATTGTAAAAAAATTGTATTTTTTAATACTGCTGCTAGAACTGTTTATTATTTATGACAAAATTTAAGGTAAAAATGTCTATCATTCATTGATGTGATTAATGTGCATTATTTTAAAAACTGACTCTATTTTTTTTAATTTAATATAATGTTTTATTTATTTTCTAATAATTATAGAATATAAATAACATTTTCTTTGAATAAAAAACATTGATATTTTTTTAAAATCCAAATTATACTTCGATATTGATTTTATACAAAATTATCAATTATTTTAAAAATATTACCTTGTTACTTCTTTTTATATTACATATTTTTTTATTTTAAAACATTGTATTTATATCCTTATAAATGTAATTTAGAAAAATATAAATTGTAATTTATTTTTTTATTTAATGTTAAATTCGTTTTTAATTAGTATTGGTCTTAATTCGTTAGTTATTTTACTATTAGTTAAAACTTAGATACGATTTTTTTTTATTCTCTAAGTATTAATTTTCAGCCATATAATAATAAAGAAAATTCAATATTTCTTTTCTTTTAGGGGGTTTTTACTCTCTCTCTCTAACTATGATGCTATTGTTGTTTGATATGTTATCACAACTTTTTACTTGAAGAATTCTCTTCTGAACATAATTTTCTTTAGTTATAATAATTGCTATATTTTTTTTCTCTTTTATTTCTTTCATCATGGATTTTGAATCATGAAAATTTACAATATATACTATTTGAATAATAGAAAAAAGTACCTATACTTTTAGTTTCACTTATATTGGATACCACAAATTATAATTTTTAAGATAATATCCTCACTATCCAATTCGCAAAAAACATGAGAGACTTTGTTGATGATTTATTTCTATCAAATAGTTTTGAATCACTCCTTATTTTCAACCTGAAACCAATGTAACAACACAACACACTAATATCATGATTTGTGCACTTTGATTTAATTTCATTTTGGTAAAATATATTATGAATGAATTATGTACTTAATATTGGACAAGAATTTAGGTTATGATATTCTTAAGGGAATTTATTGTTGATTTCTAATTTTCAACAAGAATTAACAGGCAATATCTTCTCAATGTTACAAGGCTTTATGCTTTATTATTTTAATCACATCTTGTTTTCTAATTTTTTATTTTGTGCTCTTATTCATCCTGCACACAATTGTTCACTTACACATTTTCTGTATTTTTCCATATGAAAATTTCTATAGCACACCCTATGATATTTCTATGTTGCATGTTTTTTTGTTATTTATGTTACTCAAATACCTTAAGTTCTAATAGAAAGAAGATTGATTCTAAATCTCTATCATGTGTGTTTTTCTTGGAACCAATCCTCATTAAAATATTATTTTATATTTAATTTAAAGAATAAATCCATAATGTTTCAAGAGATGTGACTTTATATGAAAATCATCTTTCCCACAATAATTTCGAAAAAACAAAGCTATACTTTTTACCTCTAGTTTCCATTCATTTGATATTTCTTATTCTTCTTTATTCATTATTTCTCTTTTCCCTCAATACAAATCTTTTTTCGCAAACAGAGTCTCTGTTTTCGTTCCTAGGAAGAAATCTGATGGACAATGACAAAGACCTAAACAATTCCGAAATTATCTCACTTCAAAATATCACAATTTTATCGTGTCCATTTCTTCTCATATTGAATCAAAGTCATACTCAAAAGCTTTAAATAAATATGATCATTAGATCAAAGTTTAAGATTTAGGAAACATGTCACACTTAGACTGTCATTTATTTATCTTTTAATAAAATAATTATAAATCATAAATAAATTCATAAAGGCAACTATAAGTTTACAATTAAATATATATAAAGTAATATTAGTTAAAAAAAGGATATAAACAAAAATAGAGGAGACAAAATTGGACAGATTTGCTTTGACTTTTTCCCCAATAAAAAAAATTACTACAGTTAGATTATTATTAACTATAGCAACAACTTATTGACATTTTAAATAATTTGATGTTAATAATACTTTATGTATATAGTGATTTCAATAAAAGAAAATTATGTATAGTTACTTAGTATGAAGTCGTCGAAACCTAGTAAAAAATGTAAACTTCATATATTTTTATATAGATTAAAACATTGTAATTCTTTAACTATAATAAGATTTTAATTCAATAGTTAATAGCCAAATAATCTTCGATATTTTGTGAGCACCATTTTCTTTTCCAATGTTACCTAAAACTATACCATGTTATATAACAACCCAAAACTATACCATGTTATGCACCAACACACGAAAGAAATGAAAAAATATATATATATTTAATTGAAAGGTAACCACAACATAAATAGACTCTTTTAGACCAAGCTAACTCCAGAATTCAAAACAAAAGTACTAGGCTAATCATACAACATAAATAAACTGATAATAATCATCCAACTCGTTCATAGTAGATAATTTATCCGCCATAACTACTTGAACTAGTAATATATGAAGTAGTAAAGTTTCTTCTACAAGCTGAGATATCATGAAGGGCCCTTCACCTAGGGTGTTAGGGAGAGGCTCCCTTGGAAAAATGACCGGTAATCATGTTTTTCAAGGATTGTCTGCAGAACCATGCCAAAAGTACTACACCTTGTTTCACTCATTTTACTTCGGATGAGTGCAAAAACATTTTTCCCCTCTGAGACAGGACAGAAACATTTGACGTTATGCGCAGGTCTGTGACATCTTCACTGGATCTGCCACACAAGATTAACCTTCTGTAGCAATAGGGTCAATTGCACAGTGTGGGAACAACTTTCATTCATGACCTGTCACAACACCACAAACTGTTAACCCGTATACGATTCACTTGTTGCTGTTCCTCATGTTGCTTATTCCCACAATTAGTAATCATATCCTATTTCTTACAAACCTCACCAACCCCTGTAACAATTTAACAATGACTTTCTTCAGTTTGTAAGGCTTTTAATTTTGAATCACAAAGTCATAACTAATTATACTGTTTTGGAAAAACCAGAGATATTTCTGATAATTATAAGATTTTGCACCCCTGTTCATCTAAAATAACGATTTATACAAATGCCTTTAATGAATGAAATACGTCATCAGAAAGTGATATATATACAAGGTTCAATCTCCTTTTTGTTTGAATGTAAACGGTCATTGTTATTCCTGTAATTCACTTCCCATATACAGCTGGCGGGTGCCATTGTGTCGTTGAAAAGTGTGTATATCAATTATCATGAATTAAAGATATTTTTATTGTGTAATTGATTTTTGTTTTTTCAGGTACAGTGTTTGTAAAATACTGTTATACCGATTTCTAAATACCATTTTATATACTACATGTCTTAGCTTCCGGCGGGCCACAACATGTGTCTGACTCTTAGGAGTCCCAACCCAAGCAATTTTACGGAAAAACCACGTGACAAATGCAAGGTGTGTTTCATATAATGTCTCCCAAAAAGTTATTACATGATGTGGAACAGTTCTATAGCCATGATCTCCACTGATTTTCATGTGATGTATGATAGATTTTTCTATGTTAAGTTAAATTATGTGTTATGTAAACATTGATGGTGGTTTAATTTGTATGATGAAATAATTTCTGATGTCTCACAGCTCATGTCTTCCTTGTCCTATTATCGTTGGTAAGACCACACCGCAACACAAGGCTTCTTATCTCAAGAGAATGGGTTGGTTCATTGGTATTGGACTTATGCGTTAAGTCTCAACCTATAATTGTCCACACATATGTGTTGTACATATCCCTCTAATATCGATAGAAGCAGAAAATGTTACTTAAACCAGTCCATCATTGCCTCTCGACAAAGATTGATGACAGGATGTCACGCTTAGCAACTAAGTCAGTTATATTCAAGGGTCTAATTTCAGCATTTGGTGTCTTAGTTTAAAGCACAAATCGTCCCCTTCAAGCCTTTGTTGCTTAAGTGTGTGTGACCCGAATTGAACCATACCAAGTGATTGGGTAATGAGTGGTCAAAATCTACTACAAACCAGCATAAAGCTTAATTTTCCTTTTTAGACTAGTGTTTTCTATTTCTTCTTTGTTTCAGAATCATCACCACCGATATTTTCCACATTCCAAGTTCCTCAAGAGGCTTTGCCAACAAAAAGTAGCTCCAAAAGTGATAGATAAAGTGTGATGAAGAAGAGTTCTGGTTCCTCTCAGAAACTTGGTTCATTTCTAAGTCCAGGGGCACCAAACTATAGTGGGAGCCAAAACGGATGGAGCTCAGAGAGGGTGTTGCAGCCATCAAGCAGCAGCATAAGGCATCAAGCTGGTGTGGCTAACTTGACACCCTTCAACAGTGGAAGAACAATACCCTCAAAATGGGATGATGCAGAGAGGTGGATTTGTAGCCCCGTTTCAGGCTATACCAATCACAAAACTAATTCCTATGCACAACTTCAGCGGCGACCCAAATCAAAAAGCGGTCCTATTGTGCCTCCAGGAACAGGCTACTACTTCAATTACTCACCCACCATTCCACTGCGCCAAGGTTTGGCAGTGAAAAACTTCATGATGGGTAGTTCCCCTTTTTCAACAGGAGTGTTGGCACCGGATGCTATTTCTCTTCACCATTATTATGCACATGACGCTGTTTTTGGTTCCCGTTATGAATTTGACAATAGTATGCAATCTTCTAGTCCTCTTCTCAACGATAACAGTGCAGCTCTCCCATCAGTGTCCAGTGCACCCGTGTGGTCAGAACTGCTGTGTGACCCATCTTCGCCTAATTCTCAAGGTATGAATATTGTAGTACCCTTTCTAAATTTACATTGCATACTCCATTTAAGATGCTGTATATGTATCAAATGGATAAAGATTAGTAGAAGCTGATACATTGATTACACGATGTAGTTTATAGCCCAGTCTATGTGACTGACTAGTTTCAGGGAACATTTAACTCCAAGGAAGCGATTGCGCATCAAGTACAGATTGGTTGGTCACACATTCTTGGTTCAATTGGGTAGTATAATTAATTTCTTGGTCTATTTGTGGGAGATAACTCGATCAAAGCGATGATAAGTTTTCTATTTTTTGTGCAGTCACCACGATGAATATTGGGTGGATACTTTCGTTGAATATGAGCAATTATATAACTGTGTATTGACATGCGAGAGAATTCACATATTTAAACGTTTCAGTTATTTTTCTTTACAGATGAGAAACGAAATGAAACTAAGAATGAGTACGCATTGGCATCTCCTCTCTCTAGATGTGATAAAGGCACTCAAATGAGCCCTCCTGAAACTCAGAATGATGCACCAAAATCCTCACCCAGGTCGACCATGAATCAACAAAATAGCCATGCTGCGAAGTTAGATGTGAGAGATGTGGAGGTAGACACTGAGGCTACTATTATTAGATGGTCTAAGAGCCATGTACCCAGGCTGAGCTTGCTACCTGGTAAACACTCAAGGAAAAGTAGTAGTACGGAAGCCCAACCTTCAGGTTTGGATAATGCAGAGTCAACGTTGGACTCTACCAAGTATGTTCTTTAGATGCTCAGCTGATTTTAGTACTCATAGATTTGAGTTCTTGGGTTAGGAGTTGTCCTAAATATTAAATAAATTTGGAAGATCCAACTAAGTTACTAAATTCTACTGCCATGCATGCCTCTCCAACGTTCATTCAGTGATCAAAACAGATTTGATGTCATTGTTTCTTTTTTGGCGCAGGTTTCAGACAGATGAATCCAAAATCATGGCATGGGAGAGTTTGCAGAAAGCCAAGGCTGAAGCTGCAATACGAAAACTAGAGGTTTTTTTATTCATAACAACTTGTATATATATTGAACTTTCTCATATGATGTGTGTCCCTATTCGAACTCAAATTGGTAAGCAAGATATTACATTCACCAATGGAGGCTCCATCCCTAATCAGTAAAATCTTTGTCGTGTCGTGTCATGCTGCATGATAAAACTCAAAACATTATACACACAGTTTATGTAGTTACATCGGGAACATCTCTATTTTTTTTCTTTTCCCTAATGATGGAAGTATTTGACTCAGATGAAATTGGAAAAGAAGAAATCGTCGTCGATGGAAAAGATTCTAAACAAACTGAGAAGGGCGCAGATGAGGGCTGAAAAGATGAGAAACCAAATAACTGTGGAACAGGATCAGCAGCAGGTTTGCAAGAGTCGAAAAGTATTTCCGTTCCAAAAATATGCCCAGATATGGTCTCCAAGGAGCTGCTTCGGCACTCAAGCTCCATGATTAATATTTATTCCAATATACAAGCCCTGAAATTACTAAGGTTTTGTCCCGATGAACACAAAAAATCATATTCAAGTCATAGGCCTTTTTGTTTGCCTTTTGTACTTCCCAAATAATGTCAATAGTGAATTACTACTGCATTCTTGGTGCCATTTGACATTTTCGGCATTATGTACCAGACCTAATCAGGATGATTTCTGGATGCGTACTTTTATTTGTCTTCTATATTCAGCTAAGAGCATCGTTGGAGGCTCACAAGTTGTCTCTACCATTAATCCATGCAACTAATGAGTCGGTATTAAACAAGTCTAATTGCGGGTGGTCAATAAAATGGAGCGTTTCAAATGACAACCATCGTAAATAATGTTCAAAATATTTCATTTCTTCAAAAAAAAAAAAATATGCACATCAATTTAATTTTAAATTCTGTCACAAGGACAAATCCGTCGACGAGCTTCCATCTCAGTGGCCAAGATAATTTAATTGGTGCCTATACATCATATAGACATTCGTTTTCAAAGTGTAATAAAATAGAATGAGTTGGAACACATCCGTGTGACATCTTTTCAGCGCCAGTCTCTATATTTTCACGTCAAAACGGAAGAAAAGCGCAAAAGCTCGTATTATTTGTAGCTTTTACCTTGATGCGATCCAAACATGCCGATAACTAAAGATTAAGTCAGAACCCTTTTTCGTTACCATTTTTCGTTACGTACATATAGCAGGCTTGATCACCAAAAGATGACAGAAAAGCGTAGCCATGTTCGTTCGCAAATATAATATGGGCATAACTGAATAATTTATTTTGGACCATACATCAGCATCCACTCTGACAGTACACAAGGAACAATACATGGCACGAAATGTAGCATTTTTCTAGAATATATCATATTTCCATCATCTGCGCTTTAGTACAAATGGATACAAGATCATATGTTCTAACAAAAAAGTATTTTCTGGTTACGGTGGATAAAAAAATCCAATCCATAGTTCTTACAACTTCATAAATCATGATTAAATAACAGCACCACAGTTCGCTGTCACCAATAGCTGTGTCCCTACTAGTATGGTCTATACCTCCAATCTGCTCTTGATGGTCTCCCAATTCCATAACCCCACTGCAAAAGAAAATTTATAATCAAAAGCGGAAACATGAAACTAGATTAATACTTCAATGTTTCTTGACATATCGTCCAAATTTTCATTTCCCTTTTATATATGGGTTATAAAAGCATTAGTATGTAAATACTCACATCGTCAAAGTCTAAGCTACCATACATCCTCCCATAAGATCGCACAGGACCGCCATATCCCCCAAAAGATTCCATCATGAAATTCCCACTGGATCCTGCATCATCAACGGGTGTAGCCGAATCTATTGCAACCTACAGGTGCAAACCACTAATCAGTCAAATAGTATTTAAACCACAAAAAATTGAAATAAAACAAAAAAAATATATTCAAATCACATTCACATCATGATGACATATCATAAGGAATTCATACTTTACTTGAATCATATTTGTCTACTGTGCATATACATTTTGCAATGCAATTACAGTAGACAGTCACGTTCTATCACACAGATCTCGTTAAGAAATAATAACAGCAAATCCACACTTCTGATTACATGTTCTCTCGTGATTTGAATGAGCCAAATAGTTAACCTGCTAAAATCTAATGAGGCTAGGAATGGGCATTTTAAAGGAGAGAAGTTAATCTCCACCCCCGTACCTAACAGATTCCCTTCCACCACATTTATACATCTAAATTTCAATCACAGAAAAATGAACAAACAGAAACTCATAGCACATGAAAGTTGGGTAGTACTGCAAGCTAGCAGCAAATTTAAATTATAGTACCTGATGCCCACAAATCTCATGAGACCTTCGTGAGACACGATCTGCTACACCATCTTCAGCAAAAGTAACAAATCCAAAACCTCTATGACCTGTTCTCTTAGGATCCTACCCAAAAAAAAGACAGTCAACTTAGCAAAGCTTTCTCGAACTCGTATGAACTCGTATATGCATTTTTTTAATATCTTACCCTTGCAACAAAAACATCTAATATCCAGCCAAGTATATGCAATTTTTAATATCTTACCCTTGGAACATAAACATCTAATATACGGCCAAATCTTCCAAAATATTGACGAAGATCCTCAGAAGATGCTTCTGGGGGAAGACGGCCAACGAAAATTTTTTTACTAGTTCTCCGAGCAGGTTCTCCCCCTATTTGATAAATTATGGAAGTCACTAGTTAGTATGAAGCAACTTAAATCGTTTTAATTGAACACTGGTGCTTGCATGCTTACGTCCATAGATTGGGCCAGGATGATCATACAAGGTAGGAGTACCAAGTGCTGCATATCTAGTGGCTGCAGAAATGTAAGCATTGTATGCACCGTATCCTCCTTGTGGTGGTGGCATTCTGCTGCCAATTGGCTTAAAATCTTCATCCTGGAAAAAGAAATATATAATCTTATTTACCTAAAAAGATAAGGAAATTTTAAATAATAAAAAAAAATTAATCATTAAACAGTACACTTGGGTAGCGAATGATATCCACTATTAATATTTAATTAATTTGAATAAAAAAGTCTTGGTTATTACTCTGCAATTTCCAGAAACTAGTCTACAGTAAAATGACAAGCTATAAAAAATAAAAACTCTTGCCTTAGGTGTAGCTCGATCAACCACCACTGCAGAACCTCCGAGTTCATGGGTTTCTGACATCAAATTCTCCACAGAATCTGTAAGACAACATGTTCCTTACAGTAATTGAGACATCCCACCCACAATATTTCAGAAGTCCAAAAACCAAAATGTAAATAAAAATAGTGCAAGTATGTAAAAATTCGAAGTGATACCCAAGATTCCAGATGACTAAGGTAGATAAAATATGCATAAACTTAAGATTAGAGCACGAGGCTAATATAGATGCCAACCTGCACTTGCAAAAGTGATGAAACCAATTCCACGATGTGTTTTGGAGCCTTGATCCTGTAGGAAGAAATGGTAAATTGTCCATAATTAATAAAAATGTATAATGCGCAAAAATCTGCAGTTTATGTGCACAGCCATAAGTGTGAATTCAACAACGAGCATAAATACAAAAAAGAATTAAATATACATTCGAACTGCATTTAAATTCTGAATGGATAACAATCAAATAGGATTAACGTACCTTTGGCATGTACAGATCTGTTATATCGCCATACTTCTCAAAATGACTGAAAGAAAAAGAAATATATTACTAAAGGTCACGTCGTATAAATTCAATTCAACACAAGAATATATTACTAAAGGAAAAAAAAAAAATCATAATAGAAGATACCACACACTCATACCTTCGGAAAGCAGCTTCTGTAACTGATTGTGGGATCCTGGCTACAAATATTCTAGTAACTTTTTTGACTGGTGCCCTCATTTCCTCCTTTAATGTGAAAGCATTACAAGATTAAGTAGTAAAATCATAATATATGGTTATTATATTTTGTATAAAATGCAAACCGGGCATGAACCAGACTAGATTTCAAGCTTCGAATTAAAATTTGGTTATAACCTTCGGTGTGGCCACTTTGACTTCCAGCGTCCTATTACCAAGGATATGTTCACTTGATAATACTTCCTGCAGCCAGTAAGTCATCCAAATCATGATATAGCATGTAGGCATTATATAGGGGTGTATTAAATGAGAGCTAGAGAGATGAGAGGAGCTAATCTTGACCATAATACTCTCCCTCTCTGTGTAAAGAGGCTACCTTAGCATCATCCACCGAAGCAAATGTAACATATCCAAAACCACGAGACCGTCCAGTTGACCGCTCCTAAAAGAAATAAAGCGGATTAAAATGTGCCTCCAGAAAAGTTAATGGTGTAGGGGCAATCTAACCTAACCCTCTACAGGAAAATTATATTTCACATCACCAGAAGCCATCAAGCATAGCCAGCTCGATATTTCTTCTTTTCTCTGTATTTGTGGCACTAAGACCAAGTATGTTACTTTTTCTCTACCACAACCTTTTGACATCAAATTTGGTCAATGAAGGACCAATTTGATGTATTACTCTGAAAGTACCACAAAACTAAACTAATTTTATTTTTAAAGGACCAAAATGGATGTTTAATCGAAATGGATTAATATTACTGAGCTTTGAGTTTAAGTAATTGGCAGTTAGATGAACAAAAACATCCTCAAAAGCAGCATAAAGAATTAACCACCTCTTCCTTCTTGATTTCTTCTTGAAAAAAAAGGAAGCAACAAGGACTTTTAATTAAATTCAACGCAAATAGGAGTACAGACGGCTAACCTTCATGACAATGCAATCTTCCAACTCCCCAAATTTGCTCATATATTCCCTTAATCCTTCAGTATCGACATCCCACGGAATTCCCAAAACCTAATATGCAATTTTAAAGGACACGAATCAAGAAAAAAACAATCAAACGATAACATTTTGTTTATTATAATGAGCATGTAAGCATACGAATAGAGGAATAAATATTAACAAATTGAATGAGCATGACTAACCACAAGCTTTCGCTGCTCCATCAAAAACTTCAACAAATCACAATGAAAGAGAACGGAACGCTGCAGAGGGAAAAATCCCTGTCCACCACTCTGGGAATAAAAAAACACAAAAAAAAGGGGGGGAAATAATCTATCCACCTCCTCCTCCTCCTCTTGGGGTAATGGAATCTCTCAGCAGAGCACTCAGCGCTCTCACCCCTCTCTCTCTCAAATTCTCACACTCGCCGCCTGCACATAACAAGCACACTTCTTTCTCACACACAAATATCGTCGTCATCATCATCATCATCATATACTACCAAATGAAAATCAGCTTTTGGGGGTTGGAGTTCTACTGTAACGGATAAACAATGATTTATTACAAATTGAAAAAAGAATCGGTGAATTAGGCGCTCACTGACCTTGCTGAACACGAAATTGAAAACCCTAAATCGAAGATCTTCCTCTCTCGCTAGCTCTCCCTATCCCTCCTCCTTCCTCTCCCGCTCGTGACGCTTTTTCGCTCCGTCCCTTCTTTCGTTTATCGGGCTATCATTAACATGCCCACTTTGCAATCTCTATCTATGAATTGGGCTGAGCCGGGTCCGACCCGGTTTTTAGTGTTGAACTAACTATTAACCAAACCGTTTAAATACATCCTTTCCTTTAAAATTATTTATTTTTAAAAATCGTTAATTGTATACATTACTGGTATAATTACTGCAATTTGTTACAAAAAAATATTCTATTAATAAATTATAGTTTAACCTTAAACTTATTTAAATATTTAAGTAATAAAATACCAATAAATTAGAGTATTATTAAAAAAAGTAATAAATAAACTAAATTAAAATATTTTAGATAACATACAATATGTGATAAAAAAAATATATATCAAATACGATTTTGGCATGCAATGTAATACAGAATTAAACTGTGATGAATATATCATTGGCATGCAAACCATGTTGTCGGATAATTCTTAGATATGGGAATGAAATTTTTATTTGTGGATTTTTTCAATTTCTTGGTTCTTGTGTCTTTTTTATTAGATGAGTTGTTCTTGTCGAGGATTTTCTATGGATTAGAATTCTTTTGGATTTCAAAATTGTGGTGAATCTTTTGATCAAAGGACGCTACTTTCCTCCCTTTGTTATAATTTAGTTAACGATATTTATGGTGTTCATATTATTTACCATTGTATTACGAGGATAATTTTTTATAAGGATTTTTGGAATTATGTTTAATTAGTTTTTTATTAAATGACAACTTTATTATATGCGACGGAAAAATAAATTAGTAACTGTTGTTCAAATAATATCATGATTTTTCTACTCAAAAATAACTATTGTAAACATTAAATCATACAGAAAATATACGTGCTGATTTTTATCCTGATAAATTTATTTATTTTTATACAAGGTCACACTGTTATTATAAATCCATATTTATAAATTAACTTTTATTAGGTTAAGTCAAAATAAGGGCAAGCCTGAGCAACTTGGTTTCAATATAAATTAATTATTCTGAAATTAAAATTCAAAATAAACTTTTTAGCATAACTTTAAAGAAATCTAAGCCAAACTGTCATTAACTATTGCAATGAAGTCCCAAAATGCTTGAAAAGATGGGTTCTTCCATGTCAAAAGTCAAAATATAGAAACAGAAAGATGATTATCAGAAAGGACATAAAATTTCCAGATACTTATATGTATAGAGAGAGAGGGAGAGTGGTAGTAGCAGCACTTTTGTCTCTTCAAGACGTGGAATAAACATTTACAAACCAAAAAGAGGTGAATGAAGAACTTCACATTAGCCTCCTTAATGAGAAATCATGCAGCAGATGAACCAGACTTCAACGGAGGCTAGCTTATTACAAGGAAAAACTAGTAAGTGACATGTTTGGACGCATCAATCAATCAGCTTTGAAGTGCTTTTCAATTGAGCCTAGAAGAGTGGAATTAATATAATCTTGTGTAACATGAGCAGGTAAACCAGGCAGTATTAAACCAAATAATCTGAACCCAAACAGAAACCATCCTTCTCTATAGTGAGGTCCATGTTTGGCGGCAATGGTGAAGCTCCTTATCAGTTCCAAAACAGCATTGAACACCATTGGTATCACGCACCATGGCGAGAAATAGTTCTTGTTAGGCTCTTCTTCCAAAATCTGCAATAATCAAACAATTTGTTAATTCTTCGGTTCACCTTGTTATTCTACTAAAGTTTATATGTATTATTTAAACTTTTATCTCTTACAATTTTAACTCGATTCCCTCCATTAATTACCAACGTAAGCACTGATTAGGCTTTCAAGAAGTGGTGAATTTAACTAAATTTTATTTTTCAAAAACACCGGAAGCAAGCACTACATTTTAAATATATTATTTCCAATCTATATTTATCACGTGAAACCCATAGTGTAGGTTATGATATTCATTTAATTATTAATAAGTTAAATAATAAGTTAACTCCTTTATAACCTAGATACTATGTCTATAAAATTATTTATCGTTGTTTTCCAATAACAATTATATATAAAGATGAAATTAGGCTTCCCAACAAAACCGATAACTTAAAGTTCATATCAAATTCAAATATGTGGGCCTTGAACAGAAGTCTATAATTTTAGTTTAGAGTGGTAAATTTTGAGACCTATAAGAAAAAAATACTCATTTCACAACCTAAAATATTAACAATTTAATTACATTATTTTTATATTTTAACTTAAAATACTAGTGCATATCGTTATATTATTAAAATGGAAAGAGTTGTTAAGTTGACATTTTTTTCTTTTGGAGATATCAAACAATATTTTTTCTTTAGTTTATATATCAAGTTCAACTCAAGTCAATTTTTTTCAAAATAAGAAATAAAAGTGGTGTCAACTTTTTTATAAAAGTCTACTAAACTAAAACAGTAGGTTTGAAATCATTAAAAAAATCAGTTGAAGCTTAAAAGGCTTTATTTAAGTAAATAAAGTTGATACTTTTTTGCTAATATTTTTGTTGTTACTTTTATAATATATCATAGTTGTATATATACTTATATGTTAAAATATTAAACTAATATATAATGCATATCAAGAATCAAACTTACAAATTTATTATAAGATAAAATTATGTATTATTAAAAGAAATCCGTAACTGTAATTTCATAATTTGTATAAAGAATACTGGTTTGTAAATTTTGTATATGGATAATACTTGTATTCGTCTATATTAATATACATATGTGTTTGCTGATAAAAACTGAATCCATGTGCTGTGTTTTCATTGACCAACATATAAGTATTTTTAAGTGGTACTCAGATCTCGTCCTCTAATTAATATTATATATTAAAAGAATGCAGAGAGATGTGTTTGATGATGAACAGAAAAAACAAACAAATGAAATATAATTCAAAGAAGGAAAAAGTGTTTACCCTGAGTTCATAGCGCCTGTTGAAGAAAAGACAAACCCCAAAGTGCTTGAACAGCAAATCCTTATCATCGTAGGGCAACCTGGGAACTATGTCATTGCAATAAACAAACCTGCAATACCTAATAGAATTCTCCCTCAATTTTTGTTTCATGAAGTTTGCATAAGCTTCATCTCCAACTCTAGGTTGCCCAAACGTGTAGATCCCTTCCAACCTCTCTATCAGCAACTTCTCATCATGCAAGAACATGATAGTAGGGTACAGAATTGCGAGTGCTCCTCCCAAACTGTGACCTGTAATAATGAACTTTGCCTTGGGATTTTCACTCAGGCCTTTCCTTAAAATGTCTCTGATAACATAGTAGGCCAACGGGGGAAGATTTTCATCCCTTTGAATCTCCTTAGGCCACCCCACGTTCTTTTGTAGCCCTAAAGCTTTCATGAAGCCACCATGCATTTTTCCTACGCCGGGAATCCCATACCAGGAGATGTCAAGGTCAGTGCACCATGCATCTGCATCAAAGGGTTCAGTTCCTCGGAAAGCCACCACGTAAGTATCGCGGTCCTCGTACTTGTCCAAAAGAATCAACACTTGGGTTGTGGCCTTTCCTTGAAAATCTGCCATGTGCAATGCAACCAGGGGTTGAATACAAGAGTTTAGTTAACGTAAAATGTGTGAACAGACTTCTCAGTTTTCAATTAAATTTGGTATTAGTTCTTATCTTTCTCATTATTGAAAGATAAATTATTTTTTAACTATTTTTTTTTCATATAAATTCTTTATTGAAACAGCCATTTACTCTTTGAAATTATACTAGACAGAGGAATTGAAATGGTGTATGTAAAAAATAATTATCTTACATGAATTCGTTTATTCTTTTTAAATTTATCCGAAAATGACATGTTACTCTTTTTTTTTTCTTCAACAATTTTTAATCTCCTTACCTCTCAATAAGATCCTAATCAAGATGGTAATTTTATCCATTTATGACTAATTATAAAGTTTACTTAAAAAATAGAAATTAAAGTTAATTTTAATGAAATTTTTAGAGATTTAAAATTCATTTTACCTTCAACTAATTATTCTTCCACGCACAAGTCTTAAGTGTGCTAAGAACTAACACGGTTAACTCTCATTGCTTTTATATTTAATTTTCAACCAAGTAGTTAAATTGATTAAATATTTTCGTTTTCATATAATATATAAAAATATACTCTTTTTAAATTTGCTTTATTGAGAATGATAGTAAAAATTAAAGATAAAAACATTTTTGAAATAGTAATATCAAAAAAATATTTGATATTTAAGTTTCCATGAGTTTCTTTTTTAGTTGTGAGAGAGTGCGTTAAGACATGCAGATGAGATTGGTAATTTTCAGTTCTTACCATTCCAGCAGTCAAAAAAACCAACGAATTCCATCTGTAAGAGGTAACAAGTTTCAAACAATATTAATCAGGAATGCATCTCAAACTGAGGAGAACACAGAGAATGTAAAGAAAAAATGTATTGTTTTACCTTCCATTGAGTTTTGACTAGAGCTCTACTGTATGCTGCATTCTCGTAGGATGCTTTTGAAGCCATCATAGCTAATGAAACATAGTACCTGCAGTCATCACGCTTGATAGCATCCAACTTAACTCGCGCATCCAAATTTCCGATACAAGACAAATAATTTGGTGCATTACGATCGGGGACGACCAAGTGACCTGTTTTGTTTAAATTTCAATTCATCAGATTTGATGCCCATCAATTCTCTTTCAGTGGATAATATTCATACATGTGTTTGATTCGAAAGTTTCGCACAGTATAATTAACATTTCCATGTAACAGCGTTAAAAGGACCAATTTAAGACAACAAACAATGCGTAAATATCAATCATATCGTGCGTGATACTACAAGTTATTCTATATTTTTTTAATCGTTATTTTACTATTAATATTTTTTTCATTATTACACGTCGATATAAATGATGGGACTTTCCATCATCTACTATTGATGATGGGACAAGATTGTATAGGAAACTTACTACTGTAGTTTATGTTAAATCATGATTTTTGCTCCTCATCACATAATTGGTTTTTATTAGAAATAAGATAAATTTAAAACATATTTTAATTATTATTTGACCATTAATGTTTTTTTTCATTATTACACGTGTATAGAGATGATGGGACTTTCCATCATCTATTATTGATGATGGGACCAGATTGTATAGAAAACTTATCACTGTAATTTATGTTAAATCATGTTTTGTAGATCAAATTGGTTTTTATTAGAGGGAAGATAAATTTACAACATATAATATAAGTAGAAAGAATCCTCTATTATAATATAAGAATCTTCAATTATTGTATAAGCAAGTTTTATTATGATAATTTATTTTAAACTTTTCTAATAGTGTGAATTATTAAGCCTATTATTGGCTATCAGACTATTTTTTAATATTTATAAATATTTAGTTTTATGTTTGAGTAACTCAAAGAATATATTAAAAAATTATATTAATTAAAAATAAGATCAATTTTACAGTATATTAGTAAGATAAATTATAATTATAAACTAAACTTAAACTTTTTATACAAATTTCCACTATTTTGTGAGTAGTTCTACTTGTTTTTTTATTATGTAGTTTTAAAATTTATTTCTTATGAAATTACTCCCTTTTTTTTCTTCCAATCTCCCTTTTTAAAGAACAAATGCATCCTAAAAGAAATATAAAGTGGAAAAAAACTGAAAAGAAGTAGAGAAGGTGATGTTCGGGTAAAAAAAAAATGAGAGAAAAATAAACTAAAACCTGCGAAGTTTATATTTAATTTCTATTATATTTTATATATTTTCACTCTCTTATTTTTTTAACTTATTTTCTATATGAGGGATAATATTTATACATTATGCCAAACAGCCCACTTGTTTATTATCACAAGAAAAATTTGTGGGCCCCATTTCTCCAAATGCTCCTCAATGAGGCTGGTACACGTTCAGGGGTGAGTTTGTTTTGTAGTGTTGCAGTCCTACCCCAACAAACTGTTGATGTAAAATAAATAATATTTTGAAAAGGAAATTATTGGAGGTTCTTGATATATTTATTCAATTTGAATTTAACCTGTTTTTTTAATACACGAGATAAGGTTATATCAACTTCAATAATCAATAAAATAATATATCAATCATAATGTACAGAGAAGTGATGACAAGTTCGTATTCATCTAATACAAAAAATAAATAAATATAATATCATACTATGCAAATCATGAAAAAAAAAATATATATTATCACATAATCTATAATTAATTGTTTAAAAATATATTTTCTAAATAATATTTCGATCGAGCGTTAAATCAATGGGAGACAAGGCAGAACTAGTACTGGAGAAGACTAAGAAAAGAACCTACGATGTGAGAAGGATCTGAATGACTGGGGAACGAAAAACTCTTGTCATAAGCTCTTGTACTACTCTTTCTAAGATAAAGAAAACGATAGATGAATGCAATTTTTTTCTCAAATTTTCCACCGTGGAAAAAGGAAGAGACTACTAGGGGTTTTTCGCTTTGCACAAAACAGTGGCTGAAGCAAATGGATCTGATGTGGTAAACATTTTTGTTGAATTAAGAAGCTAAAACACAAGCAATTGTTAAGTTAAAAAATAACTAAATAAATAAATAAATAACCTCAGATCTATGGAAGAACATACATTAAAAAAAAAATTACCTGTGAGGAAGTTAACGACGATCATGATGAAACCGCCGTTAAGGTAAACGAGGTTGATGAGGAACTCCACGGTAGAGCCGAATAACGCAAGTGGCTTCGCCAGCAGCATCAGAAGCTTCTGGAGCACGACAGAGACGAAGATAAGCCATCTGTGGCGGAAGCTTCCCTCGTAAGCTCCCTCGGCGCTACTGTCCACAAATTTTCGGTTTCCCAAGTTACCGGAAAACAACAGATGAAGAAGATCGAAGAAATGAGCGTCTCCTGGGTTCAGCAACATGTAACTGTCAGCAAAACCCTTGTTGCAGCTGCTATCGCCATTGGTTTGCTGCGCCATGCCTAACAAACTCCACAAATTAGCAGAAGAAGAGGAAGGGACAAAGGACAAATGATAAGGCTCTTCTTCTCCCTTTAATTATTTATACTTGCATTTCAGAATATATTTACTCTATATTTACTATTAGCATGTCCCCAGAATATTGGTCATGCAGCTTTTTTTATTCAATTTGGTTAGTGTGAAATAAAAGGAAACAGTAACCCTAAAAAAAAATACACTAATACACTTGGCATGTGCAAGGAAAATATTATTTTTTGAAACAATTTGAAAAGCAATGACTTTTAAAATATAATTTATTAAAATCATTCATATATGATGCCTTTGAACAGTTGATCAAACACAAGCTGAGTTTTTATAGTATAGGTTTTTACTTTTAATGTTCTAAAAATTAGATGAACTAATCCTATACTTTCTTTCTAACTGGAAGATCAGTACAGAAGATACTGCATGGACCACAATAATATTGTTGGTGGATAGGGCAAGTCGTGCAGAGAAGTGATATTCTATTTATATAAATTCTTTCCCCATTGTACTTATGAGACTTTATTTTGATTATTTAAAAGAGAAAAATAAAAATATTTTTTTATAAACTAAAGTTAGTTTAGAAACAAATTAAAAATATAGCTTTAAAAAATAATATGTAAAAACTTGTATAAATTGTTTAACATATAAGTTAATTTTTAATTTGTTTTCTTTTTTATTTTAAAAATATATAAAAATTTGTCTATATATCTTTAAATAGTATTCTATTCATGTTTTTTTCATGAATGAAGTATGGCTTATAGAATATAAATTTATTCATAAACTGAATCCGCTTACAAATATCTTATCGTATTTTTTTTAGAAAGTATCTTATCTTTTAGAAACATTTCGTCTTTTTTATCTTAACTTCTTTCACACTTTAATAATTGGGCGGCCAAGTGACACAATGAAAGGACAAAAGTAAAAAAAAAAAAAAAAAAAAAAAAAACCATAAATCATTTCCTGCAAGGACCACGTGATTGTTGCTGAAACTGATCTTTATAAAACATATTATTTGTGAAAAATGTTTTTTTAATTAATTAGTTTCAAAATAATTTGATGCGTCAAAATAATTATTTTTAAAAAAATAGAAGTTAGTTTGTGAGTATTATTTTGTCGATTGTCTTAGGATTTTTTTTAATAAAAGACAATTCCAAATATATATATACCTTTTATTTTTTTGCTTTTTAGAGTTGAATGACTTATTTTGTTTCATTATTTATTTATTTTTATAATTCTATCCTAGTATGAATATGAAATAAAAGTTTCTATTTAGTTTGAGTTGTTTTTACGAAAGTGTTTGGTGGTGTAACAACCAAGAGAACAGGAGGGTGAGTAGATGGTTCGAGTGAGTGGAGAGAAGGATGATATGTTGACTCCTGTGAAAATAATGCATTTGGATTCAACCAAGCAGATTGGAAACTTTTGTGATCATCACCATGGTTCAATGTCTTCTTCCTAGTGGTGGGGCTAAAGAGAACAAACAACACTTTAATTACAATCATACTCATATCAACCATCATAATTATACATCATTATCATTTTACACTCATCATTCCACATCTATTAAGTTATTTCCAAAAAAAAAAGTGAATTAATTATTTTGATAATAATAGGGCAAAATTAAAAAAATAATGAGATAAAATAAAACTTCTGTTTTTTTGTTGGAAAAAAAGTAGCTATATGTTTGTATAAGTAAATTACAAATTCACCAAAAACATCATTAGTTAACTATTACAATTCAAGGACATTGTGGCAATTAATTAATTTTTAGGTTTTTTTTTTTTAATTTCATAAACTGTGATAAGTACATGATAGGTTGAACTGAAAAGAAAGGAAACAACCCTATTAATGCAAGAAGGTACACTAGAGTAGGGACAATGGGAACATTTGACAAAACATAATGTGAAGGAAAAACAAAGGAAACTACTAAGTCCAAGAAGTTTCACTCATACTTCATTTAAAATTAACAGGATTATAGTGCTACTTCATCAATTACCTCTCAACACACACATATTTGTATTAGCTGTACATGTTATTTAATTCTTTAAGTTTGATCAATAAAAACGTGAACGATAAATACATTAATCAATCTTTGTGATTCAATTATCAAATTTTCAAATTATTTATTTTAACTTATAAAAAATACATCAAGTGTCAGTGTAGGATATTTTTATTTATAGTTACTGGTGGATACACAATATTTGAAAATAAAATATTATTATTATAAAATATGCATGCTGGGTGTGGCATCGTGTGACGTGGGATTTATGATCTCAGTTTTTTTACATTACAGTTGTCAGAATCGTACCCATAACGATGAGATACTGTTATTGGGGAAGTCAAATGTCCAATGAATGCAACGGGTAAAAATTTGACAAATGTTCAAGAACCAAAGCATGGACCTCGTGTTTCGTTTTTTATATATTTTTCCTAACCAGGTCATCAACTTCACTATCATCACATGTTAAAAATGTGTAATACTGTGTTTGAATATAATTCACGCCTGAAAAGGGAAAGTGCAGATAATACAACGAAAAATGCGAATAACAATAAGTCAGAAATTTGGAACTATGTATCATCAAATAAATAATATATATAAAATAATAAAATATTTTCTAAGATAACCAATTATAACTTTTGTATTATCAATTATATTTGTAAATATTTTTATTGTTGTTTACGTTTACATAATTATATAAATTAGGAATATTAATAATATTGTAATAATTATATTACTGGTATTTTATTAACATATATTTTTATATTATAATAAAATAAAATATTAAAAGTAAATAAAATAAATTCATATTTTATTCATATTTTTTTTATGTTATAAAACTACTAAAAATTAAGATAAAATAATTAATTTAATATTTTATATATTAAAAGAAAACAAATTATTAAAAAATATTAAAATAATAAATGAACTTAGTTAATAATTTTTAAATCAATATATTTTAATATATTTTTATTTTGAAATGTAACCTTTTTTATTTGTTAAAATTTTGTATAATTTTGTGATTTAATTTAAAATATATTTTAGTTCGAATTTATATTTTTAAAAGATATTTTTTATGTCAAATTATTTTTTAAAAATATTTTATCAATTATTTTATAAATTCATTAATATATATATATATATATATATATATATATATATATATATATATATATATATATATAATTTATATCAATCCAATCAACTAATAATTTTTTTTTTCTTTCAATTCAAACAATTCAACTTTTCACTTTTTTTATTTATTTTTTTACTCCCTTTTCAATCTAAATAAAACATAGAGTCGTAAATAAGGATATATAGTCCTAAAATGTCAAATACTTTCGTAGTACTCCACATTAAAAGGAAAATATTATTGTCTATATTATTTATGGAAAAGGCGAGCGTTTAAAAAAAAAATATTTTAGAAGAGTAAGAGAAGAAGTTTGAATTAATTATTAAAACTGTGATGAATGGATTGTAGGTAATTTAGTATTTTTGAATTTTTATGAATATTCATTTGACATGATTTTTGAAGATTGTGTCTATTTAGTTCAGGGGATTTGTGACAATTTATAAAAAAAATTGAAGAACAAAGTGTGAAATAAGGAAAAAAATAGTGAATTTATTAGGATTGTTTCATAAAATATTATTTATCCTTATATAGAAGTTAAACTTTTAGAAATTTTAATCACTCATTTTTAATGGATTGTTACAATTAATTATTTATTCTTTAACTAAACCAGGTAGAAATATAGTTTGAAATAGGTAGATGTAAATGTGGGGTGTAATAATTAAGGGAGCAATAGACTCTGATGTTGTTCAAAAGTTATTACATTTCATCCTTTGTAATTAAAATTGGATATATTTTGTGCCTTATTAAATAAAACACATATTTCCTGATATTAACATTTACTTTTTAAGAGACTGACCTTGCAGTTCTTGACATGTAAGTTAAAATTTCATTTTTTTAGTAACAGGGCCACAATATCCTCGTCCTTACATAAAGTTGTGGGAAATGGCCTTCTGCACCCCAAGTTTTCAAATATACACAAAATCTGTTCTTAAAAAAGTTATTTTGAATTGCATATTGCAAAATATATTTTCTAGACTTGCAACTACTTTCCAGAACGTACAATCCTTCTTTATTTTGTACTTTTAAACCTAGATTATGAAATATAAAATAAAAAATACATTTTTAAATTAAATATTCTAAAATATAAATTTTGTATTATGAAATGTAGATTCTAGAATACAAAATAAGAAATATATTTTAGATTATATATTCTAAAATAGAAATTTTATATTTCAAATTATATATTTAAAAATACAATCTAAAATATACTATTTAAAATAAAAATTATATTACTTTTAATATTCCAGTACAATAGAAAAGTCACTGAATTACACAATCCAGATCTGAAATTGCAAAAATGAGGACGACAATTTGTTTTTAGAAGGGTAAATTTAGAATTTCAAGTTCTATAAGCTGCAGCTTGAAACAATGGGAGTGCAAAATGCAATTCATAAAGTTGTGACACTATATTCGCTTAAGGCCTGTTTATTAATTCAAATTTTAATTTAGTTTTGTGAATTATTACTTGCACCTTCAGAATTTATTAATATACCCCTTTTTCCTTTTTTATTCGTCTCTCCTTTTTTTCTGAAATTGAATCCTTCAAGGATTATTCCAAGGCAGAAACAGGCAAGGATAGGACTTTTCTTAAACAAAAAATATGCATATTTTTTTTTTTTTTTTTTAAAAGTGTAGGCATGGCAATTTATGTGCGTGTTGTGACCAGGCTATGTCATGAACAAACATATCTTACTATCCATGATTTTACAGGCTATCAAAACATTTTTTTATATATTTCAAATGTTATATATTAAGTTATAACTTACATTTTAATCCAAATAATATATAAAAAGCAATAAATTAGAAAAAAAAAATAAGAATTAACTTTACTAGGAATAGATGGCAAAAAAAGTTAAGTTTTTTTGGATGTTTTTTTATTTTAATAACAACATCATGCTTTTTCTATTGCTAAGAAAAAGTATGTGAAAAATAATAATACTAATGTTATCTTTAAGTTATCGTCAACCTCGATAAATATAAACTTCAATTTAAAAATTTATCATAAATATATACTTTCATCATTTGATTGATGATTCATAACACACTTTGGATTATAAGATATTAATAATGAATTGATAGCTCATTCTCAATTAAAAAGGAATAGAAAGTTTTGAATTTGAAGGTCAGATAACTCACCAAAGATTATATACAGTATATTAGGCGAATTAGTACAAGTATTTGTCAATAGAATCATGGAGATATATGTATAGATCATAATTTGCACACTATTGTCATTCATTTCTATCAAAATCTCAATATTCTAGTACATGAGTTATTCCGAGGAAAAATACTAAAATCTAACTTATTGGCTTAGAGTTACTATTTGAACAGAGAGGGGAGGGAGAGAATTTGGAGTACCTTGTCCGTGTGGAAGGCATATTTATCTCTGTCTTTAGTTTTATCGATATCAAATGTTAAAATTTTAAATCTCTTGTATATATAATTTCTTCCCACCAATCTTTTATAGAGAGGCCCAGGTCCGGTTGTGATAACAAAATATAAAGAAAGGAGAGAGAAAATTGTATATTTTAATAATATAAAGAAAAAAAAATAGACAAATTGAATAGAAAAAAAAAGTTATGCAAATAGAATCTACGAAGTCAACATTTTCCCTACGCCACTCAGACTCAATCAAATCGGAATTTTGTTTTTATTTCATTTGACTGTATATTGGCCCTAGATCTCTTTATTCAGCAAATTTTTCAAATCTAGTCCAGAATCAATTTTTATTTTTTCCCTTTGTTATTTCACCAAATTAAATGTCTTAATCATAACAAAATAATTAAATTCTATACTGATGTTTAAAACCCACCTCTCCTTACAAAAAAATAAAATCATCCTCAATAAATTTCATGCATATTTATATTTTAAGTTAGTTAATCGGTAGTTTTTTTTCATTAATTAAATATTTTATATTAATAATGGTTAGGTCTTTGAATTATTTAATTTTATAATTAAGTCTCCTAACTAAATATGATTAAGTTCTTACCTTCTATAGTCTTTAAAACTATCACAACATTTTTCTTGAAGTAAACTGTCACAAAATATAAATAACTGGACCAGATTTCATTAATTTATAATACATGCGAACTTAATAAGAAATTAGGATTTGAGAGACCAAAATGGAGATAAAGTTCATTTTCTTAATGAGAAAAAAATTGTTCAAATAATATATAAGTTAAGTGGGAGTTATGAAGCTTATAATTTATAAAAGGTGAAGTAAAAATATAGATGGTGTATACTCTGATATTTCTGGTCTCTCATAGTTAATACATGGCTATTCAATCATTGTTCCTCCATCATTTATTCATTCTTATACCCTATCACCTGCATGTACTTTTTCACCAATAACTGTTACTCCATTATCATGTTCGTGACATCTGAACATTTGCGCAGTTAATTAGGCCAAATATATACAACCTGATAAAGAACAGTTCAACATAACGCAATGTTTTACTTATACAAGCAAACTGATATATATATCAGTAACAAAGAAATTGTCCATCTGATATTCTTTAATAATATTTCTCTGCTACTTACTAATCGCTTAAGCGTACCATTATGAAGTTCAACAACTGGTCGCTGTCATAGAGAATATAATATTATAATATGCAAATAGATAGATAGACAGATAAGGAAATAAATGATGCAGTCGTTGTCTCTGCATTTTGTTTGCATTTTTCACTATTGTTGGCTGCTAAATTTGAATGTATTCTCACTGGCCATTTCTCTCTTTTTTTCCTGTTACGTGTTTTTTGACTTATAAATACAAGAATGCACCATATCTATATGTACATCAACTTCAGTGCAATGTCGGTGCATCTCGCAAAGGATGAATGAAGCTTATCCTATTCCATCCATCTAGGACAATATCTGCAGGTGAATTACAGATAGAGATGGTGTAACTTTCTGAAACAATTATTGATTAACTACTTAAATTATTATTAAAATGAAATATGCAGAATGGTGTGTATAAAAAAACAAATGGAAAAGTGAAAGAAAAGGTGAAAGAATACGATAAGGAATGTGTCAGAGGAGGATACAATGCACTATAGAGAAGGTGGGAAGATGCAGAGATAATGCATATGCTGATAGCAAGGTGCCCTTTAGTTTTTATTCACCAATACATAACAATAATATACAATAATAATTAAAAACCCTATCTCATTGGCTGCATGGGACCCTATTAGGCTATTTCACATGGCCTCAATTTGGTAGTGACTTCTCCATATTTTTCTCACCTTCTTTTCTTCCCTTTCCATTTTTTTCTGATATAGATTTTGATCACATGCATAGAGTAAAAGAAAATAAAAGAATGAGAGATTTGTGAGGCATGATCCTTGAGACACGAACAACCAAATTATTCGACCTTGCCGTGGGGGGCAACCTACTTCGTTTAACCTCAGGGGCACTTTCCTTTTCTAGAATACCTGAAATGGATGATTAGGTGTAGAGAAATTATTAGCTGTTCCATGAAGGTCTATTCACATCTATATAATATATAATTAAGTGTTCAAATATTATTAGGTCTTTCTAAGGCACAGTTTTTTTAATAAAAAGAATATTGTTCAATAAATATAGCCGTGGATGTGCACAAATAATATAAAATATTGAATCTTAGTATATAATGTATCAGGCTAAATAGGTTTTCAATACTCGACATCAATGGTTAATTAATGTTTCTCATTCACAAAAATAAAATGCATCCAGCTATATATGTGTACTGTTTGACTTTTTGCCAATGGTATATAAAAGTGTGAGATTTAGCCGGTATACATTATATATTAAAATTCGAAAAAGAAAAGTACCATCCAGCTGTGTATGTCTACTAAATTTTATGAACTATATATACATACAGTAAGTTAAACTAAACAAAGGAAAAAAAAAAAAAAAAAAAAAAAACAAAACTGAAACTACTTGTTTGAAAAAAATTATATATAAATATTTCTAAGAGAAAAAAAATCAAATTTTTATAAACTAAATTTAATTTATGTAAAGGTTAAAAATTAAAAAAAAAATAAGTATATAAAAAGTTACATATTAATTTATACATAAATTAGTTTTAATTCAGGAAGAAGTTTAATTTTTTGTATTTTTTATTTCTTAAAAATAATTATGAAAAATATAATTAAGTTGAAAATTTAATTAATTAGAAACATTTTAGTTCTTCGAAATCGTACGTACACTATTACTTTTTTTTCTTTGGATTTTTCTTCATGGAAAAAATGATATTAATTATCTCAAATTCTTTTCCTTCTCTTTCAATATCTCTTTATTGGTGGATAAAATAATATATCATGTATAATCTTATATTGTTCGTAAAATATGTTACCATATCTGATTTTACTCGCATGAACTTCATAATTTGTTATTAAAACAATGTTTTACAGATTAAGAGACACAAATATTTATAAATTATCTTTAATTTCAATTCTAAGTAATATACTAAAATATTGTCTCCAGTGAGGTTGAGGCGTTAAATGTTCTTGCCACTCATGAGTGTAAATAGAATATATATAGTAATGTCGAGACAGTAAAAAAAATCACACTTTCCTTTAGAGAAATTGTATGTGTGTAAAAAAACAAAATGTTACAACAAAGCAATAATTTGAAAAATTAGAAGATTATTAGAAACTGTACTGGTTAAATGGATAAAATAAATGTAACTCTTTTCTTCGATCCCTCGTTTTTCTTTCATTCATTGCGACATCTTTTCACGTAGCTTTCCTATATTCACAACAAAACAAACAAAATACATTATGGCTATTTTATTTTATAATGAGAAATTGGATTTAAATACGTTTGTTCAATTTTTTCGTATAACAAGGGAACAAGGAAAAACATGCAATAAGATGAGTTATAATAAAGAGGTATAAAAAATAATATTATAAAATCTCTTTTAATAATTACTATGAGAAATAAACAATAATTATGCATGCGTGCATGCATGCTGGTTGAGCGGTGTAGTGGAGAGCCGTGGATCATCATGGTTAAAATAAACCACTATATGCCATTGCATGTGATCCCTCATAAAGATACACATAGATGGCCAAAAAACCGAAAATGGCCCATTAAAGTTGGGCATTTAGAAGACCAAAACAAGATCGGTCAAACTTTTGTTTTATATATTTATATTATATCATATACCTCAGTGATTGCTGCAAGACTCTAGACCATTCATAAGATTTGCTTGTTATTATTCAAACATTTTTTTGACATTCATTCTTATTTGGAAACGAAATTGATTAAGGAGTTAGGATAATCAGAAAAGAACAAAGATGAAGAAAATAATATTCATTCATATTAGTTTTATTGATTGCTTTCCCCGTTTAGGTATGAAAAGAGAAAAAGAAAAATTCTTGAAACAACGACAATTACACTGGCAAACACTGTCTTTATAACGCATGCACGATGACAAAAAAACTATGATGAAGATCAATATACAACTCATATATAATTCATTGATTTTCATTTTTCATGCATGTTTGAAGCAAACACTTCTTCTGAACTCAACTCAGCATGTGTTTAGAAGCTGCAGAACCCAGCATATGACACGGTTGGCAACTCTTGACAAAAGGAGAATAATTAACGTTGTTATTGTTGGCGTTGGACACAGTACCAGGAAAGCCAAAAACGCTCAAGGGTCTAGTTGCTCCCGCTTGTTCCAGCGTCTGCACTTGTTTCTTCAAGAACTTTACGTAGTGTATGGCTTCATCCAACATAGAAGCCGTGTCCATTTTGGTCCCACCAGGAACTAATCTCTGAAGGATCCTTATTCGCTCGCTAATCCTTTCCCTTCTGTGCCTCGCCGCCACACTCTGCGGATCCTTCGAAATCTTCACGTTCCTTCTCTTTGGAGGCTTGATGGACTCAGGGTCTATATGAATAGGTTGCATCACTGCCACGCGGAAAATCATCTCCCTCATGGCCGCCACGGAATTCTTCTTCTCCGAAAACGGGGGGTTGGGTTCAAGAGGAGGTGTCATGGGTTGTTGGAGAACAAAGGTAGAGGAAGGTGGTGGTGGATTGATCAAAGTGGGTGGTGGGGTTATAACATTTGGGTTGGAGAACACAGGTAGTGTGGTGGTGGTGGTGGAGTTTAAGAACTCGTTTTCTGGGTAGAGAGGAGTGGTGTTGTTATAAAAAGGTTCACATAATTCGGGGAACTTTTCCATTTGCATCATCATGATCATGTCCATGCTGGTGTCACTCGTGGAAGTTTTGAGTATGTCCACGTCCATGAGTTTGAGACTGCGAGAGACACGGAGGAATGGAAGAAAGGGAAGAAGGGAGAAAAGTTGGGAGCAGAGTATGGGAAGGGAGAGGAAGGAAAGTAGGGTTTGCACACTTTGCAGAAGAGAGATAGAGAATAATATAAAAGAGTGCAGAGATTGCAGAAAGTGGTGCAGGATTATTATCTCTGTAACCGACCAATGTAGCAGGTAATGGAAGGGCTTTTTATAGCTAGTTGAGAGCAATGCATTTTTAAATTTATCTAAAAATGGAAAGAGGAAGAAAATCTATGATGTACTTGGCATTTTTATTAATTGGAGACCGCCCATGACGTGTGGGGTTGCCTTTGGGAATAAGGGTTGATTTCTTGAGCACCGTTGATGTTTATCTTTGTGAATTGTCAAAGGTGGAAGCATTTAAGATCAATGGTTGACGATGAGAAGGTGAGGGACCACAGGCATGCGGTAGGGCTGGGGTGGAGGATATAATGGTTGAATGGTGGTGCAAGGTGCATGAACCAGGTTCAATTCTTTGCTTCTAATATGCGATGGATGGATCCTTTTTACTGAAAGGTAGCTTGGTGTTGTTTGCTTTGTTTTAGGGTTGAATATTGATATTATTTTATTTTATGAGATAGTGAGATAATAAAGCCAGGGATTGGTAGCCCCACTGTCACATGACAGTGGTCAGAACAACATTGGGAGATAAAATTCATTACTACAAGGTTAATTGCAGTAGTAATGAAGGGAGGGATGATGAAGGAGATAAGAGCTGGGGATAGTGGTCCCAACTATATGCTTTATTGGTGATAGACTTAACGGAAAGGAAAACAGTCCAAAAAGAAAGGGAAAGTGAATGTGAAACAATGAGTGTAAGAGGGTATATGGAATCATCAACTGGGCAAGTCCATTTATCTCTGGGAACGCCTTTCGAGGTGGATTCAGAAGCCTAGTAACTCCTATCATTGCTCCTTCTCCACTTCCCTCAACTCACTCAGAGCTTGCACTGCATGGTGTTTATCTTTTTCTCATAACCATTTCAGCTGTCGTTTTCCAATTCATGACCTCTTGTTGCCTCCTGCCAAGAGGTGTTCAAAATTTGCTTCTGCTAAGATTTTTTTATGTCAGGTCATTTTTCTTTATCTTAAAAATATGGAACTGATATAATTAACTCTTTGTCACAGTGCACAAGCTGCACAACAAGATAATTAATTTTGAACTCGTAATTAATTGCATGATGTTGGATTAAACATGCATATATTAACTCAACTTGACACAAGGTAAAATAACCTACAGGTTCTCTCTAAGATAGAATGCAGATATAATTAGTAGATTTCGACTGCTTCTGTAATGGTTTTGCTTGGTTTTTACTACAGTGTGAAAGCCTGCATTCTGTTGACCATCTGCGTACAGACACATTTGTTCCTGCATAACAAGGCCAAAGAGAAAAATCAACGGCATATGTTCAGCCTTTGAATATTCTAATATACTTTTAGTAAAAAAAGAACTTACTAATCACTTTTAGTAAAAAGTAGAATATATGGTAATATTGTGATTATTATTATTTAATAAAACAATATCTATCCATATTCTCGATGACTAGTCTCCTCACAAAATCTTCTTACTAATTAATCACTTTTAGTAGAATTTCCCCTTTTAATAATGTTTTTTTCTTACAAAATTTGGATTGAAAGCTAAGACCTAATTTCTTTAAGTATGCAAGCGAAACTATTCATTCGAAGACCTGGGGTCATGTGGTTTTTCTCTGTATAAAATACTTTTCAAATAATTACAAGTATTTAATAGAATATGTTAACTATTAAAACAACGTTTGTTTAATTTAATTTTTATTATTCAATAATAGTAACCAATTTGATGGAACCCAACCACTGTTACTAAAGGCATAAGACCTAGCTTTTATAAGATTCGCGTATCAAATAATACTCTGTAGATAAACCATAATCTGAGCTTCTATTGCAGGGACCCATTTCATAGTGGGAGACGTATATTGCTGTGTTGGGGAAATTTGGAAACTCAAAAAGGAGAAGCGAGCAAAAATATATCAGATTGTAGTATGTTATCACATTTAGAAGAAGAGCAGATAAGAAGATAAGCTGTATAACTAAATTCCAAAACAAAAATGTGGTCCCTTAAAATATATATATATATATATATATAGAGAGAGAGAGAGGTATGTATGTATATGCATGTATGTGTATATATATATTTTGTTCATGTATTTTTTAACGATGCATAATTATTTCTCGATTCGTCATTTCTATTCAGAATAAGTTTACCCTATGTGAGATTTCCAAATAACTAGAACACTTAATTTATGTCTCTAAAGAATCTGTTTACTTCTAAACCCTAAATCACTTATATATATGCAGATAATTCTAATTAATTAAATACGGATACACCAGAAAACATGCATATGGGTATATAAGAGGGAGTTTTGATGTGTGCAGGCTAATGGGTAAAACTTGTTATCATTTTTAAGAATAATGTTTAAGAATAAAATTTGAAAATAAATGAAATAATAGGTTATCACTTTTAGTAAACATTTTCTAGTTTTATATTTTTTTAAAATGAAAAATAAGATGATATATTAATATAAAATTAATGCGTCATTATTGTATATTCATCTTAATTAAAAAACACGTTTACCGTTTCCTTGTTGTATTGAATTTAAAATTTATTTTGAAATATTGTCTTACTTTGAAGTAAAGATGTATATTTTGTAATCTTGTAATATTTCTTGATAAGATTGTGAGGCAAAATAGGAACAGAGGAAAAGTTCATGATTTACAAGGATTATTGGTATGAGAAAAATATGAATAGCATGTTTTATTTTTATTATAGTCTCAGGAGTCCTAATTTTTAATTTTGAACATGCGTGCTTGATTTGTTAGTACTTACATGTTGGGCTTCTGTAGGTAGAATTGTATATTTTACATGAATAGTACTTTCAGAAAAAAAAAAAAAACAATTATTATGGGCCTGCTTTCTTGGTACTACAGCAATGTAAACTCAATCTTCCTGCACCAACATGAATTCTTTCTGCATCTTCATATTTTATTAAATTCTGAAATTGGCCTTAACAAAAAGACTGAAATAACCTTATGGAAAATAAAAGAAAAGTTAGGTATATGTTTAAATTACTTTTTTTGGCTTCTGGAATAGTAAAATCAAGAATAATGAATGAGTTCTGAATTGGATTATGAGAGTTCAGTATGAAATGGTAGAATCCAGAAGATAAATTCTATTATGGATTAACTTTCAGTTTATAGAATTTGTAATATAATTTTGATTTCGAGATCTTAATATTCCAAAATGTAAAAATATATTACAGATTCTACAATTCAAAGATAATCTATAATAGAATTTACCTTCTAAGTTTTAGAATCCGGTAGAATTTCTATTCTGGAATGAACTCCTTTATACCGCTAACGGCGAAAACTGAAGCAACAAAAGTGGACGGAGAGGTGCAGCTTCATATTGCAGTGGAAGAGGTGCATGAAGACGCTATAGTAACTGTATGGGATGAAGGATACGGGCTTAAAATATTTTTGACCTAAGGGTATTTTCATAACTTCAGTTTCGTTATGGCGGTGCAGGAAGAACTCATATAGGTGTAGGAAGAATGAGTCAGCCATGTAATGTGATGGGTTGCTATGTGGGCTTTAAGAATGAAGTATAGAAAAATTCTTCCTGCACCCTAATACACGCTTCATGCACCCTAATACAAATATTTTAATTCCATAAATACCCTAGCACACCCATCCGGTTCATAACGTAAAAAAAAGAAAACCGGATGGCATCCCATCTGGGTTTTATTTTAACATCTGTTTCCAAATCTTTGATTAATCCTTAAAACAAGCAATAAGTAAGTAATTTTTTGTGTTTATTAGCAATTCGTAAGTGATATTGCTGATTAGAGTAGTTGATTTGGGGTTTAGGCGTTGTCGACGACGAACAGAACAATTTTCCGATTTGATATATGAGAATCGGATGGCAGCCCCATCCGGTTGTCATTTCAAAATCAAAATGAAAACCGGATGAGTATGTCATCCGGTTGTCATTTCCAAATAAAATGAATTTTTTTTAAATGACAACCGGATGGAGGTGTCATCCGGTTGTCATTTTATTTTGAAATAACAACCGGATGGGGTGCCATCCGGTTGTCATTTTATTTTGAAATGATAATCGGATGGGGGTGTCATCCGGTTGTCATTTTTTTTGAAATGTGAACTGGATGGGGTGTCATCCGATTCTTATTTTTTTTTTCCTATATGAACCAAATAGGGTCAGTTGTGAAATTAAAAATTTATATTAGGATACCGGAAGAAGATATTAGAGTGCAGGAAGAATTTGTCTGAAGTATATGTGTGTGCAAGTTTTCAAAACTGTAATTTTGACGGTCCTCTTTTCCTTATACTTAGAAGTGCCCCTTCTGTATTTTCAATCCATGATCCACTTTTCCACCAAAAGTAATGTCTCAACCCCAAACATTTGTTTTTTATGATTCTTAAACAAACTTTCTCTCTAATACTCTGTTTAGTAGAAAGGAAAGAAAGAGAGGGAGTGAAAAGAAAATAAAAAGATAAAACGGTGAGAGAAATTGAAGTTTTTTTGTTGAAAAGAAAAAAATATCTGTTATTAGTTTTTCTTATTATTAATATTGTTTTAAATTATTTGCTATTATTATAATACCAGAGGAAAAAAAAAACATTTTATCAACGATCAATAAATTTAGAAAGCGGAAGGAATTGGACTCAAGTTTGAAGCGATCTGATAGGTAGTAGAATGGCTGAATTTAATTTCTTTTGCTTTAATATTTATAATTAAATTTCTTTCACAGGCTTTAATATATTAAATTTTAGGAGGATTTATGATGTTGCAGTATGGTAGTTATTTTAGGTTAGGCATTGCAGGTGATTGAGCTACCAGATTTAGTTAGAAACAATGGAGCCGGTGATGCGCATTTAATTCAAACTCACCGTTGGTCGGCACCACCGCGGCGCCTTTACTAAGCACCGTTGCATAGTGTTACACGACACGACACATATTCGACCATGATTTTGATTAAAACCTCATCAATACGTCCCCACCGTTAGATGGAATCTAAGGCATCGCATCGAATCGCAATGAGGTGGGGGGGCGCACGATAATAGAGGAGGGACACGCGCAAATTAAGGCACAGCTGTAAACCAGTAAGGTACCAGCTTTGGCGCTTACACCATGTGACTCTGTGTCTCCTGTCTCTTCTCTAACACCAAATTATAACTCCATCTTCACTCTTCACACTTCACTCTCTCTCTCTCCCTCTCCCATGGCTTCTTCTCTTCCTCTTCTCTCCCTCTCCCTCTCCCTCGCCCTCTTACTATGCTTTCTCTTCAGCCACCACGGTGGCGTGCACGCGCAGATGGAAGAGACCGGCCTCAACCTCATGTCCGACTCGTTGGACTGGCCGACCACAATGTCGCTCTACGATGATGTTGACGAAGAAGAGGAAGAAGATGTCGAGAGCGGTTTTGGTCGGAGATCACTGTTCTGGCGGCGAATGAAGTACTACATCTCCTACGGTGCTCTTTCTGCTAACAGAATCCCGTGCCCTCCTCGTTCTGGAAGATCTTACTACACTCACAACTGCTACAAGGCGCGTGGACCCGTTCACCCCTACTCCAGGGGCTGCTCTGTCATCACGCGCTGCCGGAGATGACGTTGGATCTCATCCCACGCGCCTCACGCCTCAGATCGCAAATAAAAACCGTCGTTTAGGATGCTGTTTGTTTGTTGTAGTAAGCGTGGTTAGTCGTGTAAGCAAGTCAAATGTTGTCGTGTTTGAGTAACGGTTTGGGGTTTTGCATCCACTCTTTGCCCTTAGCTAATGGATCTGCTTGCAATGCATGCTTTTTGTATTGCTTCTTTCTATTTATTCGTTTGTATAAACCCTAAAGTAATGAGAATATTGCAATTCTATTCCTGGTGGAACCCCAAATGTGCTTTGCCTTTATTTCTGTCTTTCTTATTTATCCCATTGTTAATCAAACTCCATTGCCTTGCCAGTTCTGGATCCTGTTACCCTTTCTGCTTGTTGCTTTTGTTTTATTTGAATTTTAAAAAATATTGTATTTCTGTTTTTTAATTCATTGCTTTTAATAGCACTGAAAAATTAATTGTTTTAAATTGTTATTTTGTTTACATTTGAGTTTTCCATAAAAAAAAACATTAAATAAACTTAATTTATTTTTATATTATTTTTGTATTTTAGTCTAGAAATAGAAATATATTGAAAAAAACACATGATTGCTTTTTTCTTGCAATAATTCATTGGATATTGGATAACAGCAGTGGTGTGAGGAAGAAAATGAAGGGAGAGTGTAATAAAGAGGATGATTGAAGTGTATCCAATGGCAATCTGTTATAGTAGGGTACTTTTCTAGAATTGCAGTTAGGGGACCAAGAATTTTAAATTCTTTGCCAACAACTTAACATTTATCAATTCACCCAAATTGCCTTTAACACCACCAGTCCTCATAAATGCCACATCTTTCCCTTCATTTAACTGTCTGGGTTAGGTCTAAGAGTATGGTCTGCTTCATTCAAGAAACTAAGAAAATAAATTTAAAACAATTTTATGTAATTGTTTAAAAAGTTTACTTAGTAGTATAAATTTAATTATTAAAAAATTCTTATTTGAAGACATGAATGGATAATAAAAAAAGGGAATCCAACCTTTACAGTAGCACATTTTTGCTCCCATAATTTTGATCTTGTAAAACTCAAATTACGTAAAAAGTACATTGAAAGACTATTTTAAAATCGGAATACTCTTTTTGGCCTATTCATTATTTTCAAATGAAAAATGTAAAATAGACTTAATAAAACATTTGACACCAGAAAAGTTTTTAATTTTTTTTAAATCCAAAAAACTCACGTTTGTATTTCATTCATTTTTACAAAAAATAGCACAATTAAAAACATATTTTTTGGGGAATATTTTTAATAATGTTTTTATAAAATTGTATTTATAAGGAGGTGAGAATTATACTTTTTGAAGTTTAAAAAAATTTAAAATATAATAAATTACCGCAATAGCACCTTATTCTTACCAAACAATTAAATATAATAAATTATTAAACTTTTTAATAAAAAGTCTCATTATTTTTTTACTTTTAAAATAATATAAATATTTTTAAAACTATTTATGACTAACCAGACAAATTTTAGTCATTTTTTTAAAAAACGTCATTTTTAGTGAATATATTTTTTTAATGTGATTTTTTTTTCTCTTGAAACAAAAAGTGTAAACAGATCATTTTGTGCAATTATGTTTACTGTATAATATTTTATAGCCTTAGAAGTTTATTTTTTATTTTTTATTATGAATTAGATTTTTGCCTAGACTACAACCCTGTCATGCCCACTTGTCCAAACAAATGAACACAGAAACATGCTTTCAGGTCGTTCTTTATTTATCTACAAACATGGAACACTGATCCAAATCAAATTCACACATCATTCATTATCTATCATTCACAATATCATTTAAAAGTAATAATAATAACAATATAAAAAAAAATGAGCATCGTGAACCGATGACCCATTACAATTTTCTCCATTCAAGTGTTTTCGCTGTTTACACTCCCTACTTATAAGTTCACTCCCCTTTTCCTTCTTTTATCCTTATATATATATATAGAGAGAGATTGATTTAACGACATAATCTCATTTCTTTCACACTTAAACGTAAACAAAAAGATTATTTAATTTTTCATTCAAAAATTTATATAATTATAGTAAATAAGGTTATTCACACCAATTTATATATATATATATATATATATATATATATATATATATATATATATATATAAATAACTAAATATTCTATTGATTTTGATTTTATATAATATGATAATCTATATATTAATTGATTAAAATATATATATATATATATATATTTATATTTTTTTTATTATTAAATCAATCAATCATATCTATAAATAGCATCGAATAGAGGCTTTTTAAATGACACAGTAATTAATTTATAAATATTTTGAAAATT